>Ga0209147_100430_pt1 | contig 27091 bp, 25 predicted proteins | sample AraplaCol_mLB_r2_FD_184278 | JGI IMG/M metagenome (GOLD analysis project Ga0209147, IMG submission 184278) | Arabidopsis root microbial communities from North Carolina, USA - plate scrape CL_Col_mLB_r2 (SPAdes) (version 2) | ecosystem: Host-associated > Plants > Roots > Endosphere | place: USA... | reverse complement strand
GCCGAAAATGGGAAGATATCGACGACATGGGCGGATGCGTCTTGCCCCTCGATCAAGCCCTCGACCATATCGCCAACAACAGCATCTTCTGGACCTGGACCTAACGAGAAACGTACAAAGTCGAGCTAAGTGTCTGATTCATAATTATTCGGCGTTATTTCATGCCCTTGCGATACGGCGCGTGAAGAGTTGAATGGATGCGATGAAGAGCCACGCCGTTGCCGATGCGATGGTTTGCTCGAAGTCCTTGGCGAGGCGTCGGTTCCGATTGAGCCATGCCAGCGTGCGTTCAACAACCCATCTGCGGGGCAGTACCTTGAAGCCTTTGGCGGTGTCTGACCGCTTGATGATTTCGACGGTCCATTTCCCAATTCGCCGCAGAGCCTCCCGGAGTTTGTCGCCAGCATAGCCGCCATCGGCGAAGACGTGCCGCAACCACGGAAAGCGCCGGATGATTTCGCGCAGCATCATCGGCGCACCATCGCGGTCCTGAATGTCAGCGGTGTGGATCACGGCATGCACCAGGTTTCCCTCGGTGTCGGTCAGGATATGGCGCTTGCGGCCTTTCACCTTCTTGCCAGCGTCATAGCCGCAAGGACCGCCACTTTCCGTGGTTTTGATGCTCTGGCTGTCGATCACACCCGCCGACGGCGAGGCCTCGCGGCCCGTTATCTCGCGCGAAGCCATGAGCAGCACATGGTTCATCGTCAGCCACAGGCCGTTGTCGCGCCAGAGGTAAAACCAGCGCCGCACCGTCGAGACCGGCGGAAAGCATGGGGGCAGCATCCGCCATGGCAAGCCACCACGCAGCAGGTAAAGCATCGCTTCGACAATCCGGCGCATCGGCCATTTACGAGGCCGCCCCACATGCGAGGCGGACGGCAGCAGCGGCTCCAGCACCAACCACTCGGCATTCGTCAAATCACTTGGCAAAATCAGCCCGCGTCGCGCATGAAGCGCCCGAGTGGTATCGGTCCACATCGTTGATCCTTGGTAGTTTTTCGCAAAACCCATGAATCAATGACAGGCCGAGCCGTCAAGCTAACCTGCTGATACCACTCACCTTAATTTCGGATCAGACACTAACAGAAGTCCGCACTCGATCACTTGCTCATTCGGCCAAAAACCATATTGCAAAACGGACGGCAACCACAGAGGTCCACATGTGTCACTCCGTCGTCGTTTCGCAACTCCGATTGAATCACATCTCGCTGATATCACCCAACTTCTTTTTCGGTCAGCCTCTCAGTTCGAACTGATCTTTTGCAAACAGGCGGACAGTTGATCAGGAACGGAATAAAAGGGCGAGTGATCTGTTTCCAAGGTAAATACCGGCGAACAGGGAAGAGTATCCTGCATTATACGCTGCAGCGCCAAAGGTATCGCGTAGTCGAAAGTACACTCAATGTAAGCCCTCTTGACCGATGCATACTTCTCATCGGTAAGATTTAGCGGCGTTGTAAAGGCAGCCATGGGTTCGGCACCCACAAGAGATTGGGCGCGATCAACCCACACGCTTTCAGTCATGTTATAGAAGGTCGCTTCGAGCGCATCGGGCCGAACAATCGTTGTTCCGCCTTCCTGCGCTATCAAAATTTCCGCCGGGCGATCACAGGGCGATTTAGCAGCGGTCGACATGAGGGTTTCGCCGGGTTCCACAAGGAAGGCGGCCAGATAGACTAAGGAAGCGATGCACTGAGGCACGCGCTCGGCTACTTCGCTGATTATGATCCCGCCCCGGCTGTGGCCCGCCAGAATGACGGGCTCATCCTGTTCTCGAATGATGGCCGCGATCTGGTCGGCCCAATTCGCTAGAGTCACGGTCGACAGAGGAGTGTGGTCTTGTCCCATCCCGATTAGGTCCGGGGCGATGGCGCGATGTCCGCCTGCTTCGAGTTGCGGAACCACGCGTTCCCAGCACCAACCCGCGTGCCACGCACCTGACACCAGAATGTAGATCGTCAAGCAAATCTCCAAGATTGCACGTAGGATGTAACGAACTCTAAACAGTCTGCGCGGGCGGTGTTATCCTAATGACAAACCGGCCTCGCGCCTATCCACAGCAAAGTCTTTCAACTGCAAAGCGGCGTCAGACAAAAGATCATGAGCGACGGCCGCTCTTTGAAGTACGAGCGCCCTACCCTGCGCATAGTCCCGTGTGCTATTGACGCAATCCAATGCGATGACACGGCCTTCGCGCAGATAGATAACCGAAAAGGCGCGGTCTGCGCTGCTCCCACGCATCACCACCTCATCATAGCCGGAAGATAGCCCGATAGTTTGCAGGCGAAGGTCATACTGGTTCGACCAGAACCAGGGAACTGCGTCGTAGATATCGCGTGTCCCGGTCAGCAGCTTTGCAACTGTGAGAGCTTGATCGTTGGCATTCTGTACAGACTCGAGGCGAATGAGGGTCCCATCCGCATAGTGGTTGCGATGGGTAGCGCAGTCACCGATCGCATAGACGTCATCCAGGCTGGTCATGCAATATTCATTGACAAGGACGCCCGCGTCCCCGTCAGCCCCTGCATCGATCAGCGGACGAACAGTTGGGACAATCCCGATCCCGACAATCACCATATCACATTCGAGCAAGGATCCGTCGGCCAGTCTTACACCGCTCGCGATCCCGTCCCGCTCTTCAATATGATCAACGGTGACCCCCAATCGGATGTCGACGCCGTGCGAGCGGTGCTCGGCCTCGTAGAAGCGCGAAAGCGGTTCGCCCGCGACGCGGGCCAGGACCCGATCTTGGGCTTCGAGCACCGTTACAGCCTTACCGAACTTGGAAAGGACCGCAGCAGCTTCGAGCCCAATATAGCCGCCCCCAATCACGACCACCCGCGTCACTCTGGGGAGTTCGGACATCATCTGGTCTACGTCAGCGCGCGAGCGAACGCTATGAACACCGCCCAGATCTGCACCCTGACAGTTCAGCCGCCGAGGGACACCGCCGGCAGCCCATATTAGATGCCGATAGCCAACCCGCTGACCGTCAGCCAGGTCGACATGCTTTGCTTCTGCGGCCACGGCCACCACCGTCATTCCAAGCAGCAGCGCGACCTCGCGCTCGCTCCAGAAGCTCTCCGGACGGATCAGGATACGTTCGAAACTCTTGACGCCCGCCAGATAGTCCTTCGACAACGGCGGGCGTTCATAGGGCGGATAAATCTCGTCGCCGATGATCGCGATCGTACCCGCGAACTTCCTTTGCCGAAGGGCGATGGCAACCTGTGCGCCGGCATGCCCTCCGCCCACGATGACCACGTCATAACTGGCTTTTATTGCTTCAGTCATCATAAACCTGTCGCCCATCGCATCGTCCAGGATTGATCACGCCGCCGTGAATCGGATCGGCAGCGATTTGACCCCGCCGACAAATGTCGAAATTGTTCGGCGCGGCGTACCCGCGATCTCGAGAGCCGTGACCCTCTCGAAGAACTCTTCAAAAAAGATTCGCATCTCCATCTTGGCCAGATGCTGGCCAAGGCAGACATGTGCGCCGTACCCGAAGGCAAGATGCGGATTGGGTTTGCGGTCCGGTCTGAACACGAACGGATCGTCGAAAACCGCTTCGTCCCGATTGGCCGAGGGGAAAGAAAGCATTAGCCAGTCCCCCGCCCGGATGTGCTGTCCGCTCAACTCATAATCCTGGGTCGCGGTCCGCATGAAATGCAGGACCGGGCTGGTCCACCGGATCGCCTCATCGACGAGGCCGGGGATAAGGTCACGATTTGCCTTGACCGCCGCGAAGACGTCGGGCCGCTCGGCAAGCGCCCACACAGCGCCAGCGGTGGAAGACGACGTCGTGTCATGGCCGGCGGTCGTGATCGTGATATAGTAGCTGGCAGCGTCCCAGTGCGAGATAAGCTCGCCGTTGACCTGGCTGTTTGCAATGATAGACGCCACATCGTCACGCGGATTGGCGCGCCGATCGTCCGTCAAAGCATTGAAGAAGTCGCTGAGGCGGGCGGTCGCCTCATAGGACATCGCACTCCCCGCCCGCGTCGCAGCGGTTTCCGCGTCGCTATAATCGGGATCCTGCGGGTTGAAGAATTCCTGCGTCATGCGCAGCATCCGATCTTCATCCGTGCGCGGCAGCCCGAGAAGCTCGAGGATGACCCGAAGCGGATAGCGCAGCGCCACATCGTCGAGGAAATTGCATTGCGATCCGTGGCTCAGCATTTCCCCGACAGACTCCCGGGCGAGCCGCCGGATCTGCTCGTCGAGGCCCTTGATGCCCTTTGGCGCGAAGTCGCCGAAGGTAAGACGGCGGAAAATCCCGTGTTCCGGCGCATCCATCGACACAAGCGAATTGACCGGAGCAGGCGCACCGGGAGCCGCAGGAGCCCTCAGCGCTTGCTCAGTCTTCTTGTTGATGAGCACTTTGCGATGCCGGGTGTTGAGGAAGAGCTGCGGCTGCCGGCCGATTTCCTGGATATCGGCATGCCGGGTGACCACCCAGAAAGGATCAAACCCTTCGGGGTGGGCCTGACCGAGCGGCATCTCCCGCCGAAGCCAGGCAAGATCTTCATGGATTTGCGTCCACTCGCTATAGGCCTTCGAACTCGCCACATTCTCCGCGATTTCGGCCGGGATGCGCGGAGCCGCCCTGTTCAATACACTCTGCGTTTCCATGTGTCTTTCTCCGCGTCTCTTCAGGCCGTACGCCGCGTCACGATCGTCTTGGCATTTGTATATTCCAGCAGGCCGTCGAGACCGCCTTCGACCCCCAGGCCGGACTGTTTATGGCCCCCGAAAGGCTGCTCTGGGCGCAGATACTGGATTTCGTTGATCCAGACCGTCCCGCATTCAAGCTGAACTGCGATCTTCGATCCTCGATCGAGATCGCTCGTCCAGACCGACGCCGCCAGCCCATATTCACTGTCATTCGCGCGGGCCACGGCCTCCTCGACCGATTGGAACCGCAGGAGCGGAACCACTGGCCCGAAGGGCTCCTCACGCACGATCCGGCTTTCATCAGGAGGATTATCGACGAGTGTGGGAGGGATGAAATAGCCTGTTTGCGCGGTAAATTCGGGCGCGATCACCACATATCCCTGATCTCGGCTGTCAGCGATAAGCGCCTGAACGCTTGCGAACTGCGCGGCATTCTGGACAGGGCCCAGTTCAGTATTCGGATCGCTGCCGTCACCGATGCGCACCGATGCGGCAAAATTGGCCATGGCGTCGCGAAAGCGATCATAAATGGAGCTCTCGACGTAAATCCGCTTGGCCGCGATACAGATCTGACCGCTATTGCGGAACGCGCCCCAGAAGAGCTTGGGGACAACCTCGTCCACATCGATGTCCGCCAGCACGATGGCGGGATCGTTACCCCCGAGCTCCAGCGTAACGCGCTTGAGCGTTTTGGAAGCGCTTTCCATGACCTTGCGACCGGTCGCGGTCGAACCGGTGAAGCTGATCTTGTCGATCTCTGGATGAGCGGTAAGCCAAGGGCCCAGGCGGTCTCCGCCGCTGATCACGTTGAATACACCGGGCGGGAGAATGTCGTGCACCAGCTCACCGATCTTGAGCATCACTAGCGGCGTGAACGGAGAAGGTTTGAGGACCACGCAATTACCAGCGACGAGCGCCGGCGCGACTTTCCAGAGCGCGAGAATCACGGGGAAGTTCCAGGGCGCGAGCGCTGCGACGACGCCCAACGGCACATGACGGACCTCAACGCGTCGTTCTGCGTCATCCGTCAAAATGGTGACAGGGGGTGCCAGCGCCGCGATCGCCCGCATGAACGCTGTCGCGTTCAGGATCTCCCCGCGCGCCAGGGCAATGGGCCTCCCCTGTTCGGCGGTGAAGATCGTAGCCAGGGTATCGACATGTTCGGCAATTTTATCGGCCATCGTTACGACGAGCGCCTGCCGCTTCGCCAAAGGTGTATCCCGCCAGGCGGGAAACGCTTCGCGTGCCGCACCGATTGCATCGCCCAGATCCTGCTCGGTAGCGTCAGGCGCCTTGGCAAGCTCGGCTTCGCTGGCAGGATTGACGACGCTGATCACGCCGCCGTCCGACGCGGCGCGCAACGCCCCGTCAATGAGCATTGCATAGTCGTTCACGCGCTTTGACCCTTGTTGAGGAGGACGGGCTTGATGCTTTTCCCGCTCTTCTGATCCGCGATAGCCTGCTCGATATCTTCGAAATCATAGGTCGTGATCAGGCGATCGAAGGGGAAAAGGCCATCCTTGTAGAGATCGATCATCTCCGGGATGAATGTCTGAGGATCACTGTCACCTTCGCATATCCCGCGAACGGTGATGCCTCGGCCGAGCAGCGACAGGATATTGACGCTAAGGGTCGTTGCCGGATCCTTTGGGACGCCTACCAGTCCCAAAGTTCCTCGGCGGGCAAGAGCAGCAAAGCTTTGCTCGATGACATCGCCCCGAGCCGTCGTGTCCAGCGCGAACTGAACGCCGCCAGGGCAGATCGCCTGCACCCGCGCCGTCAGATCCTCGCTGACAGGATCGATGACATGCGTCGCCCCAAGTTCGAGCGCGAGCGTGCGCCGCGCCGCATTGGGTTCGCTCAGGATGATGATCGAAGCCCCGCGCGCAACAGCGGCAATGATCCCTGACAACCCGACCGAGCCCCCACCCGAAACCAGCAGGCTCGCCCCCTCGCGAGCATCGAACACATGCATGACGGCGCCGGCACCCGTTTGTATGCCGCAACCGAGCGGCCCGAGCAGGGCAAGCGGGACATCGTCTCGGTGAACCGGGACGACATTGCGGGCGTGCGCCAGGGCATGAGTGCCGAAACTCGACTGGCCAAAGAAGGAGCCATAGACCTCTCCTTCAACCGAGCTGTAAGGCAGGCTCCCGTCGGATCTGACGCCTGATCGGTTGAGAGTGCCAAAGGAATTGCAATAGGCGGGTTGATCGTCATCGCACGACGGGCAATGGCCGCAGGACATGAAGCTCAAGACGACGCGGTCTCCAGCTTTCACGTGTGTAACATCGGGTCCTACCGCTTCGACGACACCCGAGCCCTCATGCCCAAGCACGATCGGCATCGGTACGGGAAGCTGCTGCTCACAAGCCGCCACATCGCTGTGACAGATCCCCACGCCAACGATGCGCACGAGCACTTCGTCGCCGACTGGCAGGCTGAGGCATACATCCTCGACCCGGAAAGGGCCGCCGCGTTCGCGAACGACGGCGGCCCGGGTTACGAGATGATCACGGTCTTGCTGCGACACATCAGTCCTTTAGTGTTACGATCAAAATTTATAGCTGACCTGAACGCCATAGGTTGCCGGCTGTCCGGCGAGACGGCGCACAACGTCGAAGAATTTGGCGACATTGGTCCAGTAATAAGCGTTCGTGACATTTCGTCCGAAGGCCTGCACCCGCCATTTGCCATCTGGCGCTTCGATACCGGCGCGCAGATCGAGCAGTCCATAGGAGTCAATATTAAGCGCGGCCTCATTGCCGAACCCGGCGCGGGTCTTCGTGCGATAATTATAGTTTGCACCAAGGACGATATCCACCGTCGAACTCGCGGGAATTCGATACTGCCCATCCAGCACGACTTGCCATTTGGGCGTATATGGAAACGCATTGCCCTGAAAGTTCTGTAGCGTCCCCAGTATGGAATAGTTCAGAAAGTCGCCGGTGACCTTAGAGTCGATATAGGTCCCCGCAGCAGTCAGCGTCAGGCCCCGGATCGGACGCAAAGTAAGCTGGGCTTCCGCGCCGGTGATCTTCGACTTGGGAATATTCACGAGCGCTTCAATGGGCCCGAGAATATTGGGATTGGTGAGGATACGCCCCTTCACCTGTTTATCGCCATAATCATAGTAGAAAATCGCGCCATTAACATCGACCACCCGATCGAATAACGAGGCTTTGAACCCCGCTTCATAGGCCAGAACTGTCTCCTGACTGACCGGCCCAAGCTGCGCGAGGCTCGTGGCGGCGGTGACCGGGACACTGCCTGTCTTATAACCGCGACTGACGTTCGCATAGATCAGCGTGCGCGCGCTCGGCTTGAAATCGACTCCAGCGCGCCAAGAGATGTTGTTCTGATCGAAGGTGCCCACCTTTTGGGCTGGCGTGATCGTTGCATCAAGCGAGGTGCATTGCCCGACCGCGATTGCCGGGATCGGCGCCAATCCGCGTGCGCCACGAAGCCGGTTGTAAAGAGCGGTCTGACCATCGGCCGCTGCCTGATTTGCCGCGCGCGTGCAGACCTTATAGTCAAGATCTGCCAGGGTGTAGCGTATGCCGCCATGCACGGTGATCCGGTCGGTGACGGCGAGGTCGGCATTGCCGAATATGGCCATCGTATCGAACACCTGCGAGCCTGTGGGCCTCGTCGCTGTAAACAATGCAGTCGGCAGCAGCGCCTGCGAAGCGGTCGAATACGGAAATTCGAAAACGTCATCTTCATTAGAGCGGTCATGGGCGTAGTTGACACCTACAATGCTTTCCAGCGGCCCGGTCTTGCCTGTGATCCGTAGTTCCTGAAAGAAGGAGGAGACATCGCCCTTGACGCGGCCGAGAGCATTGTTGAGCGCAGTGCCATCAATGTCGATATTTTGTCGGATACGCATATCCGAGTAGGACGTGAGCGAGGTCAGCGTAAAATCGTCCGACATTTCGATCTCGGCCCGGAGTGAGGCCTGATAGAAGCGGTTGTCGCGGCGAAACTCTTCGCCCGCATTCCAGTCCGCGGCACGGGGCGACTGCGGTGAAACCGGATATGCCGTGAGGAGCGGAATTACGCTCACACTCTGCGGACGAGTGGGCGCAAGCACGATCAACTGCCCAGCCTGCGTCTCGCCTTTGTCGACAAATCCGTTGAGGTTAAGCGCGAAGCGCACCTTTTCGCTCGCCTGCCAGTCAAGCAGAAAGCGCCCTTGGGTGAAATTCTGGTCCCCCAGCTTGTCGTCCCGCGTGTAGCTACGCTGCCAGGCGCCGCCCTGCACGGTGCGCATGGCGATACGGGCACTAAGGGCCGAGGAGAGTGCACCAGTCGCATAGCCCGAAACGTCGATTGTTCCAAAGCGTGCATAGCTCGCTGTCACGCCGGCCTCCGGTTCACTCTTGGGCTTGGCGGCAATATAGTTGATTGCACCGCCCGTAGCATTCTGACCGAACAGGGTGCCTTGCGGTCCCTTGAGCACTTCGACGCGCTCCAGATCAAACGCAGCCCCAGCTGCCATGACAGAAAACGGCAACGGCGCTTCATCGACATAGACACTGACCGTGGGGCGTGCGCCAAGCGCGGTATCGAAGAAGCCCACGCCTCGCAGCGAAAATACGGGCACTGAGTTGCCGCTTTCGACAAAGCTCAACCCTGGCGTAATCTTTACTAGATCAGCAACGCTATTGATGCCCTTGCTCGCAAGCTCCTCGCCGCTCACCGCCGTGATCGACATTGGGACAGTGCTTAGCGACTGCGAACGCTTGTTGGCTGTCACAATGATTTCGCCGATGTCGCCGTCGGCCGGAAGCTCGCTGCTCGATGCGCTGGTTTCAGCAACCGCGCCGGCCTGTCCTCCCTGCGAGCCAGTCAGGGCCTGAGCTTGAACGGCCTGAGCGAAAGACGGTTGTGCGCCGAGCGCCGTACCCAGCAGCAGCATGTTGCGTATTCCAGATTTACCCATCGTATCCCTCCCTTGGTTTTGAGGTTCTGTTGCCTCGTCGTCGCCTGATTGGCGCGAGAATCATCCTGTGTCAAACTTTATACGACCATTAGTATTTTTAAAAGTAATTTTGGTAGGACCACGATTTAGATATGCCAGTACCTACCGCCGCCAACCTCTAGAACGTCTTCAGGAGCGACGCGCCCGCTACATCGATACCTGCGCCAGCGGGGCCTGCCTGATCCAGGAACGACAGTGGTTTTTTCTGTCCGATATCATAGGGATAGTCGGTCCCAAGCATGAACCGTCCCGGTGCAAAATGCGTAGCAAGGTAAGACAGGAGCTGGGGATCGTAGACATTGCTGTCGTATAGAAAATCGTTCGCAATCGTACGGGGCGAACGTGTCATGCCCCCATAGCCCTTGGTCGCCGCGAAGCCCTTTTCAAGCCTGCCCATCAGGCTCGACAGCGTTCCGCCGCCATGACTGAAAAGAATTTTCAGGCTAGGATATTTGCCGGTCACGTCTTGCTCAATGAACGAGAGCGCGGCAGCGCCGATGTCGTTCATGAAGCCCGCAAAGGGTGTCCATTTCGGGTCCAGCCCCCCGACCCCCGCCGACAGCGGATGGAAGGCATGCACAAAGACGAGCAACCCTTGGGCGGCTGCCGCCTCATAGACGGGATGATAGCGGGGATTTCCGGCGTAAAAGCCTCCAATATTGCTCCCGATCTCGATGCCGATAAGGCCGTAGCGCGAACGAAGCTCCGACACTTGTCTCACAGCAAGCTCAATGTCCTGCATCGTCACAATGCCGATGCCAGCGAACCGCTGTGGCTCGTGCGAAACCAATTCCGCAACGCTTCCATTGACATGCTCACAGAGCGCCGCGCTTTTCGAAGCGTCGAATCCGTAGGAGAAAAGCTCAGGCATCGGGGAAACGATCTGGACCGCGATCCCGTCCCGATCCATGTCCGCGAGGCGTTGCGTCGCGTCCCACGAATTAGGCTCGAGCCGGCGGAAGGGCTTCCCGTCAAACTCGAGGATCATGCGCCCGTCTGGTCGGTGACACATGCATGGCCACGCTCCTTGGCCCTCTGGTTCGCCTGGAAAGGCCGCAGGACTGACATGCGTGTGGACGTCTACGGGACCCGACCTGAACATATCAGCGGCTTTTTACCATATCGAGCGCGACGTCGACGATCATGTCTTCCTGACCACCGACCATTTTCCGCCGACCAAGTTCGATCAGGATGGCCCTGGTGTCGAGGGCATGCTCGGAAGCCGCTTTCTCCGCATGACGCAAGAAAGACGAGTAAACACCTGCATAGCCCAAGCTCAGCGTTTCACGATCGACCCGGACGGGTCGATCCTGCAGCGGGCGCACGAGATCCTCAGCCGCATCCATGAGGCTGAAAAGGTTGGTCCCGTGGTTCCAGCCCTCGACATCGGCCGCGGCGATGAAGACCTCCAGGGGCGCGTTACCAGCGCCAGCGCCCATGCCTGCCAGGCTCGCATCGACCCGCACAGCGCCGTTCTGAACCGCCACGATCGAATTGGCGACGCCGAGCGAAAGGTTATGATGAGCGTGAATGCCGCGCTCGGTTTCTGGCTTGAGCACCCGATCATAGGCCTGAAAGCGCTTGGCGACATCGTCCATCGTCATCGCGCCGCCGCTATCTGTGACATAGACGCAATGCGCGCCGTAGCTTTCCATCAGCTTGGCCTGCTGAGCCAGCGCCTCTGGTTCCGACATGTGAGACATCATCAGGAACCCCGATACATCCATGCCAAGACCGCGCGCATATTCGATATGCTGCTTGGCGACGTCGGCCTCGGTGCAATGGGTCGCCACGCGCACCGAGCGGACACCCATTTCATAAGCGTGCTTGAGGTCGTGAATCGTCCCGATTCCCGGCAGCAGCAGCGTCGTCAGCACGCTATGTTCGAGCACCTCGGCGACCGCACCGATCCAGTCCCAGTCGGTGTGCGCACCAAAGCCATAGTTGAACGACGACCCCGAAAGGCCGTCACCATGCGCCACCTCGATCGCGTCGACCTTGGCCATATCGAGGGCCTTAGCGATCGCCTTCACATGGTCGAGGCCGTACTGGTGACGCACCGCGTGCATGCCGTCGCGCAACGTCACGTCCTGGATGTAGAGCTTGGTGGTCTTGGGATCGAAGCTCATGCGATCACTCCTTCACGAATGGCGGATTGCGGGGTGGCGGGCGCGAAGGGCGTCGCCATCAATGGTCTCGACATGCCCGGAGGAGATCCCGGACCCGACGCGTATCGTCGATCAGATCCGTCCGTTCCTGGCCGGGCGCACGAACACGGGCGACCTTCATGCTGTGACCTGATCGCGAGTGCGAAGCGCGATCTTCTCGGCTGTCTTGAGCGCGGCGGAGGTCATAATGTCGAGATTGCCGGCGTAGGCCGGCAGATAGTGCGCCGCGCCCTCAACCTCGAGATAGACGCTGACCTTGAGGCCGATGAACTCGGCGTCCATTTCGGGGATGCGCAGAGGCTTGTTGTGGCCGATACGCTCGAACTGCACCGCCTGCTTCAGACGGTAGCCCGGCACATATTTGCGCACCTCTTCCACCATCTGCTCGACCGACGCGGTGATCGCCGCCTGATCCGCATCGTCGGTGAGACAATAGACCGTGTCGCGCATGATCAGCGGCGGCTCGGCCGGGTTGAGCACGATGATCGCCTTGCCGCGGCCTGCTCCGCCGACATCCTTGATCGCCTGGCTGGTCGTCTCGGTGAACTCGTCGATGTTGGCCCGTGTCCCCGGCCCCGCAGACTTCGACGCGATCGAGGCGATGATCTCGCCATAATGTACGGGAGTAACCCGATTCACCGCCGCTACGATCGGGATCGTCGCCTGGCCACCGCAGGTCACCATGTTGACGTTTAGCGCATCGAGGTTGGCGTCACCGTTTACCGCCGGAATCGTGTACGGACCGATCGCCGCCGGCGTCAGGTCGATTACCCGTTTGCCGTGGCTCTGAAGGATCTCGTTATGCTTCTTGTGGGCGCCCGCGGACGTGGCATCAAACACGATCTCGATGTCCTGGAAGCCCGGCATCGCCACCAGCCCGTCGATCCCGCCCGCGGTGATCGGCACGCCCAACCGCTCAGCCCGCTTCAGCCCATCCGACTCCGGATCGATGCCGACGAACGCGCCCATCTCGAGTACATCCGAAAGGCGCATCACCTTGATCATCAGATCCGTGCCGATGTTGCCCGAGCCAATGATCGCCACTTTGGTCTTCATCTCAATCAATCCTTCCGATAGCTGAAGCCGCAGCTCCCCAAGCCGCCGATCGTCGCCTGCACGACGTCGCCCGGCAAAAGTGCGACCATTGGGCCAAGGGCTCCGGTCAGAACGACGTCGCCTTTGCATAAGGGACTGCCCTGAGTGGCCAGCGTCCGCGCCAGCCATGTGGCAGCATTGAGCGGATGCCCGAGGCATGCAGCGCCGGCTCCAAGCGATGCGACCACACCATTGACCTCGAGCGCCATACCGCAGGTCCAAAGATCAAGGCCGTCGAGAGGACGCACATCGTCACCCAGCACAAAAAAAGCCGACGAGCCATTGTCCGCTACGGTGTCGGCGAAGGTGATCTTCCAGTCAGAAATGCGACTGTCGACGATTTCGATCGCTGCGACCACGCCGGAGACGGCCGCCTCGACCGCCGCCCGCGTGATATCGTCGCCGGCAAGATCGGCACCAAGAATCAGTGCCACTTCCGCCTCGGCCTTAGGTTGCAGGACACGGGAGGCGAACAGTTCGCCGCCATCGGCGATCTTCATATCGTCGAACAGGACCCCAAAATCGGGCTGATCGACACCGAGCTGCGTTTGGACCGCCTTTGCGGTAAGACCAACCTTGCGTCCGACGATCCGACGACCGCCCGCAACCCAGAACTCTGTGTTGATCTGCTGAACCGCATAGGCTCCCGGCGCGTCAGTCGGAGTGAGGCCATCCCGCAGGGGCCCGACAGCGCCATCTGTGTAAGCGGAGCGCAGGCGCGATGCCAGCTCTTCAAAGTTTGTTTGTGTCATTCATCTCAACTCGGCAATGGATCCCGCGCGCATCAGCAAGCAGGAGCCTTAGGATAAGGGACGATCGAGAAACTGGCCTACCAGGGCGTTAAACTGGTCGGCCTTTTCCCATTGCGCCCAGTGGCCGCACCGAGGAAAGACATGCAGTTCCGCGTTCGGAAGCGTCTTCTGGTAAAGGAAGGCGCTGTCGAGCGGGATGACCTTGTCCTCTCGCCCCCAGATCAGAAGCACCGGATGCTTCACCTTATGCAGCGGTTCGCGCCAGAGATCGTCGCGGATTGCCGAAGGCCCCTTACGCTGGCGCAGGGGTGGATTGGCCACGACGTCGGGGCGCATGCTGGCCTCCAGCCTTTGCTGGAAAAGCTCCGGCGATATCAGCTTCGGATCGTAAACCAGTTCGTTGATGATCGCCTGCAGCTTCTTTTCCGACGGCCCATCACCCAGATAATAGGTGAACATCTTCATCAGGCCCGGTGTCGGAAATACCGAATGAATGGGAAGGCTGCCGCCTGCGCCCATCAACACCAGCTTCTCGACGCGGTCGGGATGATCCAGAGACGTGCGCAGCGACGTGCCGCCGCCCAGCGAGTTACCGACGAGGCTGGCTTTCTGGATATCAAGCGCATCCATAAAGCCGATGAGGACCGCTGAGAGAGCATCGAACATACTACCTTCGATGTCCCGGTTATCCGAGCCGCCATAGCCAGGCAAATCGATCGTGATCACCCGGCGTCCGGCAGAGAGGGGCCCGATATTGCGGCTGAAGTTACTGAAACCGCTCGCTCCGGGCCCGCCGCCGTGGAGCAGAATGGTGACCTCCCCCTCGCCCACATCGTGATAGGCAACCTTGCCGCCCATCACCTCGACGGAAAGCAGCGGCGTTCGTTCGTTCGTGGTCATTGTAAGAACCTTTCAGAGCATGGTGCTGCCGCCGTTGACGCTGATCACCTGCCCGGTGATGAAGCCAGCGCCGCGACCTGCCAGATGAACGATAAGAGACGCGACCTCCTCGGGCTCGCCCGGTCGTCCCTTGGGAATGACGTCGATAAATTCCTGGATGAACCTGTTGCCCGCCGCGGTCTCGCGATCGACCATCGGTGTGCGGATCATCGCCGGGGCAACCGTGTTCGCGGTGATGTCGAACTCGGCGAACTCACGGGCAATGCCCGTCGTGAGGGCATGCACGCCACCCTTGGCCGCATTATAGGCGGCGTGGGCAAGGAGCCCATTGCGTACCGAATCCGCGCCGACATTGATGATCCGGCCATATTTCTGCTCCACCATGTGCGGGAGCGCAGCCCTCGTCATCCAAAGACAGGTCCAGAGATTGCGATCGATCGTCGCCTTGAGCGTCTTTGCCGTATGCTTGAGGAAAGGCCGGATCACGCCCCCGCCCGCATTGTTGACAAGAATATCCAGTCGGCCAAAGCGCGAAATCGCAAGCGCGGCAAGCGCCGCCGCCCCCTCCTCCTCGCTTAGATCGCCAGCGAGCAGGACGACATCGCCACCAAGCGTCGAGGCGGCCTCCTCCAGCGCTCCAGCATCTAGATCGCCCAGGACCAAGCTCGCCCCTTCTTCGAGCAAGCCCTTGGCGATCGCCAGACCAATGGCGCTCGCTGCTCCGGTTACGATCGCTACATTTCCACTTAATGCGCTCATTTGCCTGCCCCGGCTGTTTCGACAGAGCCGACCCGGCCGAATTCACGCTTTGCGCGTCCGCCCCAGCTATCGACGGACTCATGCTTCAAGGGGAATTCCCGCGGCGCGCGATCGCCAACTTCGGGGAACTCTTCCATTCCAAAACTATATTCGACCGTCAGGCCATCGGGATCGAGGAAATAGAGGAAGATCGAATCCGAGGTTGGATGACGCCCAGGCCCGAATACGATGGGCACCTCATGAAGATTGAGCCGGTTTACGGCGCGGCCGATATCGTCGATGTCGGTCACCATGAAGTTGATATGCTGGAACCCGGCCGTCTCCCCATGCGCCTTTCCCACCCCGAAACTGTGGTGTAGCGGATTTGGAAAGCAGCGCATGAAGGTCACGACCCCCTCAATGCGATCTGACACCCGAAAATTCAGGTGCTCGAGTAGAAACTGCTCGGTCGCCGGTCGATCAGGACTTGTCAGAACGAGATGCCCCAGCCGAGCGATCTTGGTGTGATTGGGCTCGTAAGGGCTGTCGGCCTGCGGCATCGATGTGTAGAATTCGAACACCGTGCCGGTGGTAGGCTCGATCGCGCGGATCGCACCCTCGATGCCCAGTCCTTCTAGGTCCTCTGGAGCGACATCCGACACCGCGATGCCGAGCCCGCCCAATTCCTCCCGGACCGCTTCGCGCGCTGCGTCGCTTTCCATCTGCCAGCCGATGCGCTTGACGCCGGGCTCGCCCTCGTAAAGCGCGAGGTCATGGTGCCGCTCGCTGCAGCGGAACAACGCGCGATCCGCCGGCGAAGGCACCGGTTCGAGCCCCACTATGGTGCGATAGAAGGCGCTGGATCGCGCCAGGTCGGACACGTTGAGGGCGACATAGCCCAGTCTTGAATAGCGAATGTCGGCGAGTGCCATGATCTGGTTTCCCGTGCGGCCATGGAGGCCGTTTATCAAAGAATGATGCTGACCCGGCCTTGCGGACGCAGGTTGTTGAGGGCCAGCGTCGATCGCTTCGAGACGATGCGCAGCCCATCGTCGCGCGCTTCCAATATGTAGCGGTGATGACCGGGAAAGACGTCGGTGATCTCGTTCTTCGAGCGATAGGTTACGAAAACAGCCGCAACATGCGCGAGATTGCCTTCGGTCTTCACGATCCGGACATTGCTGACAAGGCGGGCACAAACCGAACGCGGAAACTCCGAATGGGCTTCCGGGTTCTTGAGCCGCCGAATGCGTTGGCCTAGTCGGAAATAGTCGTCCGCGATGTAGAATAAACTGGTTTCGGGCGAAGCATCTTCGGCCGCGGCTGCCTGCGGCACCTCGTATGTGGCGCCCTCTGCAAAGAGTTCAAACCAGGCATCCAACTCCCAGGCATCCAGTAGCGCCGCTTCAGCGATGAGGAAGTCCTCAACCTCACGATGGTCCCAAAGGCCCCCACTCTTTGTCATTGCCGTCGCACTCATGCCACACCTTCCACCCTGCGGCGCCATTCACGCCAGAACACGCGCATCTGCTCCTCATCGTCGTGATATTTTTCCCCTCGTCGCATGCCGCGGGAAATATCGTTGAAAGGCGCGTCGATGATTCGATAGCTGCGTTGGGCGGATTCAAGCGCCTCGACATCGTCCGGCGTCGCAAAGCCGCCCGGCCCCAGAAACTCGAGGAAATTCTCCAGACGCGTCCGCCGGAAATCCGGCTCCTCGTCAACCGGCGCAAGGGCCCAGCCCTGCACATTCATGCGGCCAGGTTCTTCAGGATAGAATGTCCGCACGGTCAAAGACATGATGTCGTTGATGACAAGATTAGGAAAGATCACGATATTTCGATTGGCCCGAGCGATCCTGCGCGCCCGCTCCGGGCCGTGCAGTTCTTCGAGGCGTTTGCGCTTGGCATCGACGACCGCTTTGCCCTTATCGCCCCATGTCGGGATCCACTGGGCCACCGGCCGGCCCCATGCCGCGATATACTCGATCATCGCGTGCCCCTTGCCGAGCTTGACGCCCCGCGAGAGCGAAGGACGATTGGTCATCAGCATCTGAGCGCCGTAGCCGGTCGCGTCTGCGAGATAATCGACATAGGTCGAGTGCGTCTCGGACGCATGATAGCCGTCGAAGCTGTTCTCCACGAGCAACTTCCAGTTGGCGCGAATGCTATATTCCTGTGTGCCGCCGACGATCTCCATCCCGACCTCGGAATGGTCCGCGATGAGATCCAGGATCTCCTTGGCTCCGCCCAGATATTCGTCGAGGCTTTCGCCCGAGGCGGAATAGTTGACGAACCAGAAATCCCCGTAAGACTCGAGTCTGGGCACTGCGGGGAGGTTCGCGCAGCCGTCCGAGTTGAAGTCGGGCGGGTAGGTGTCCGCCTCGAACCGCGAGCCAAACTTCCCGTTATTGTTGAAGGCCCAGCCGTGGTAGAAACAGCGAAACGAAATCGCGCTTCCCGCCTTATCCCGCACGACGGCGGCACCCCGATGAGGGCAGACATTGAAGAAAGCCCGGAAGATACCCTTGCGATCGCGATTGAAGATCAGCGACCGGCCCCCGACATCGCGTGTCAGGAAGTCATTGGGCTTCTTCAATTCGGACGCGTGCCCAACGTAGAGCCAGCACGTCGAGAAAATATGCTCGCGTTCGCGCGCCAGGATATCCGGGTCGGTAAAGGCTCGGCGGTTGACGCGAAACAGCGCAGCCGCCTCGTCTTCCACCACTATGGCGTCGGTCTTGGCGGCGCCCGAAATCTTCGGATCAGCATCGGCCATCAGAATTGATCCCTTCTGGAGTTGATCATCGCTGTGTAGCGGGAATTCGGACGGTCAGGCCGTCCAGATCGGATCCCAGCACGACCTGGCACGACAGTCGCGATTCTGGCTGGCGGTCCTGCACGAAGTCGAGCATTTCTTCCTCGACCGCTTCAGGCTGCGGAACACGGCTCATCCAGGCGTCATCGATATAGATATGACAGGTCGCGCAGGAGCAGGCCCCTCCGCAGTCCGCATCGATCCCATCGATCCCGGCCCGAACGGCAGTCTCCATCACGGAAATGCCATCGTCGCCATCGATATCCCGGCCCTCTCCGTCGGCGGAAATAAAATGAACTCTCGTCATACTTTGTCTCTGTTTCGTGGTCCTACCATTATTATTCAGTCAAATAATAATGTCAAATAGTTTGTGCGGCGGGCACTTCGGCGACGCCGAGTCGCGGAAGATTACCCGCAGCGCGTGAAGCCCAAAGAAGACTGAAAAAGCCAACTGCGCCAGTTACGACACCGAGGACGGCCAGACCGTAGCCGAGCGCTCGTGGCGCGCCTGGCCAACCCAGAGCAAGCCATGCGACGGCGAGCGGACCCAAGGACGAACCGATGAGATGGATCGCCATTTGATTGAGCGATGTGAGCTTTGCTCGCATCCGGGGCGGTCCGAAGGCCTGAATCGCGAGAGGCGGCATGGCAGCGCCGGCTGACGTCGCGAATTGGGCGACGGCCAGACCGACAAGGACGACAGCGAGCGACGCATTGGCATAGCCTATGCCAGCCCCAAAAATGAGCAGCGCGCCAGCCAGCGCCATTGCGCCAAAGATCGCGCCACGCTTTTCACCGCGCGCCATTCGGGCAGCCATCCACGGCCAGAAAAAAGTCCCGGAAAAACCTGCGAGGCTCCCGACTATCCCGATCCAAAGACCCGCGGTGGCAGGCTCGAGCGCAAAGCCGCGGACCAGCAGACTTGGAACCCAGGATACTGCGGCGATGGCAAAGACGCCAAAAGCCATGACGCCGACATAGAAGGGCAGATAGAGCCGCCGATTGTCGGAAAGATAGCGAACAAACGGCCCGAAGTCGCCGGCATCCTTGGCTTCGTTTGACGCTGTGATCCGCGCAGGTTCGCGCATAGTGAAAGCCACCAAGACTGCCAGGAAGAGTCCTGGCAACCCGACGATGATCAGCGCCGTCCGCCAGTTGGCAAGGCCTATATGGGGGTTCAGCATCGAAGCGATCGCAAGGGCGCCAGCGCCAAGCAGGAACGCGCCCTTGCTCATGATGCTGGTGACAGACGCGAAAACCGATGTAGGCGTTGCGCGTTGTCCGTGCGGAAACAGGTCGGCAATGAGAGAAATCGCTGCGGGAGCCAGTACCGCCTCTCCCAGAGCCACGCCCGCACGGCAGATGAGCAGCATGGTGAAGCTCTGGGCAAAGGCGGCCGCGATTGTCAGGCTGCTCCAGAGGAGAACGCCGACCACAAGGATCGGCTTGCGACGATACCGGTCGATCAGTTGCGCGATAGGAATACCACCAACCGCGTAGACCACAGCGAAAGCCAGGCCGATGACGAGTGCGACTTGCGAATCGGAGAGTCGCAGATCCTTTGCCAACGGCGCGGCCAGGAGAGCCAGCATATAACGATCCAGGAATGACAGGACAGCAAGAGCCGTAAGCAGCCCGACAACATACCAGGCTTGCGGCTGCCGCGCAGAAGCCACAGTCGGCTCGGGCGCACAATCAACTATATCCATGCCCTCTCCCAGGGAATCGTGGTCCGACCTTTGTTATCTGTAATTATGCAATAGGTCCAGCCACAACGGAGAGGCGCTTCGTCACGCCCGTAATATAATCCCGTCGAAAACCAGCTTGGTCAGATAATCGGTAAATTCGCGAAGCGCAGCGACCGTCGTGCGCTCACCTGTCGCGAGGCGATTGTACAGGCGGCGGCTCGAGAAAAGCTGGTCGCAGGCCCCCACGACCGTGAAATAAAGAAAGACGGGATCAACCTGGCGAAACTCGCTGGCAGCAACGCCTTGCGCGATCACCTCGCGGTAGAAGCTACACATCGGCTCGACAAGCTTTCTGACTAACTCTTCAAACGCATCCTCGTCAGCAGCGTTAGAGATCAACCGCAGAAGTCGGTTGAGATAGGGCACACGGTGATAGGCGCGTGCGAGGCCCGACAGATGCGCCGTCAGCTTCTCGAGAGCGCTCCCTTCGCTCGCTAGCAGGATACGCATCTGTCGCACCGCATCGCCGATATCGCGTTCAAGGAGCGCGAGCAGAAATCCGTCCTTGTTTCCGAAATAATATTGTATCAGAGCGGAATTAACGGACGCACGCTGGGCAACGTCGGTCAGGGCGACTTCCAGCGTATCGCGCTCGATGATAAGCTCACTCGCCGCCTGAAGCAGCGCATCCCGAACATCCGGCCGCTTGGGAGGCAGGTTCAGGGGTCCAGCAGTAAGGTTGGCCATCGTCGCACGTTCCTCTTCATCTTTGCAAGCCAATCGGTCACATAGCGCGTATAGCAGTTCAACCAAGCATTTCGGGTAAGCAGAGATTGACTACACCAGCACAGCAGACAGCCACTGCCAAGAAAAAGGCGCCGCGCGTTTTCGAGCAGGTTTGCGACAGAATTCGAGAAGAGTTGGCCGCCGGACGAATTAGCCCCGGGGACCGTTTGCCCGCCGAAAGGGAGCTGGCCAGCCAGTTGGGTGTCAGCCGGTCAGCCATTCGCGAGGCCCTGCGTTCCCTTGAAATGTCGGGCATCCTGTCGCTCGAAAAGGGTGTCGGTGGGGGCGCTTATGTCCGCCATGCAAGCGCTGACGGCCTTGCCCGCTCGATGCACGATCTTCTCTTCCTTTCCAAAGTGCCGCTCGAGCAACTGACCGAGGTCCGGAGCTCGCTCCTGACGCTGGCCGTCCGCACCGCCTGCGGCCGGGCGACGCTGAGCGATCTCGTTGATCTAGAGACCAACATCTCCGACACGCGCAGTGCGTACGAGCGAGGTCGAATCGACGAGGCCATCGTCCATATCGGCGCCTTTTATGAGCTTCTGGGCAAGGCGGCGCACAACGCGGTCCTCGTCGTCATCATCTCATCCCTGACCTCGACCGTGCGAGCGCTGCTCGAACAAACCGACGTGGTTCTCGAACCTGAATTCGAGGTCGGCCGTCGCGCCATCGTCGAGGCTATCCGCCAACGGGACGCGGATCAAGCTGAGGCGAAGTTGCGCCGCCACATCGGGGCGCTCGAACGCTTCGTCGCAACTCACCCCCGCAGTGAAGTTGCGTAAGGCCCTCTTCTACCGTCCGGTGAAGAGGGGCGAACGCTTTTCGAGAAAGGCGCTGACCGCCTCGGCATGATCGCTGGTCTCATGCGCCGCTGCCTGCATCGCCGCCGAAGCGTCGAGCAGCGCGGCGATGTCATCGGTGCGGGCGAGTCTGATAAGCTTTTTCGTCATGCGGACGGCGCCGGGCGGGTTGGCTGCGATCCGTCCGGCTAGCGCGCGCGCCTCTCCCATAAGGTCTGCATCGTCCACTACGCGCGAGACAAGGCCGATCCTCAGGGCCTCAGCCGCGTCGATCATGTCGCCCGTGAGCGACATTTCCATGGCCTTCGACTCGCCCACGATCCGCCGCAGGAGCCAGGCTCCCCCGTCGCCCGGCACGATGCCTAGCTTGACGAAGCTTTCGGCAAATCGTGCGCTCGCGCCTGCGATGCGGACATCGCACATGCATGCCAAATCAAGGCCGGCACCGATCGCCGGACCGTTCACCGCTGCAATGACAGGGACGTCGAGCGATGCGAATGCGAGCGGAATCCGCTGAATGCCGGCACGATAATTGGCCATTGTCTCCTGCGGGCTGTGGCCACGCAATCCCTTGCCGGGTTGCATCGTCTTGATATTGCCACCGCTCGAGAAGGCCGAGCCCGCCCCCGTCAGAATGACGGCCCGTACTTCCCTGTCAATATCTGCCGCCATGAGCGCGTCGATGAGGGCGTTGACGGTTGCCAGGTCGGAAATGGGATTGCGCAGATCCGGCGCATTGAGTGTGATCGTGGTGACATGATCCTGCATTTGGGCAAGAATGAGCGGCTCGGCCATGAAATATCCTTAACGATTTGCGTTGCCTCAGCGCAGGCCAAGACCTCTTGCGATGATACCGCGCAGGATTTCGCGCGTCCCGCCGCGCAGCGAGAAAGCAGGCGCCGACAGCAATGTCACCGCCATGACGGCCGCAAATTCTTCCGCTGCGTCCTGCTCGGGCTCGACATCGACAAGGAGGCGCGCGATTTCGGGTATTTCCTGCTCGATGGTTGCGCCAAGATCCTTGACGATCGAAGCCTGCAGCGAAGGATTTTCCCCGCGATCGAGCATGCCCGCCACCGACTGGGAGAGCCTGCGCAGCGTCGTGATATGAGAAATGATCCGACCGATCGCTACCGATGCCCGATCGGAGGGATGGCGCGCGAGGATGCGAACGAGCCGATCGAGCAGCTCGAAGGACGAGAGAAAGCGCTCAGGTCCGCTGCGCTCGAAAGCAAGCTCGCCCATCACCTGCTCCCAGCCATCGCCGCGCTTGCCGATGAGCTTATCGTCCGACAGGAAGACGTCTTCGAGAACGACCTCGTTGAAATGATGCGCGCCGGTCATATCGATGATTGGGCGTACCGTTACGCCCGGTGTTGCCAGGTCAAGCAGAAACTGACTCGTGCCATCATGCCGTGCCTCACTTCCGCCGTCGGTGCGGCAGAAGAGGATCATATAGTGCGCGCGATGCGCGTTCGTGGTCCATAATTTCGTGCCATTGACGCGAAATCCGCCATTCTCCTGGACCGCGCGGGTGCGCACAGCAGCTAGATCGGACCCGGAATCGGGCTCGCTCATGCCGATGCAAAAATAGCATTCGCCTGACGCGATCCGAGGAAGGATGTCCTGACGCTGCTGCTCGCTGCCTGCCTTGAGCAGCAGCGGACCGCTCTGACGATCGGCGATCCAGTGCGCGCCGACCGGCGCTCCGGCCGCCAGAAGTTCTTCCATGATGACGTAGCGATCGAGCGCGCTGCGCTCGTGGCCGCCATAACGCTTGGGCCAGGTCATCCCGATCCACCCCCGGGCACCGAGTTTGCGACTGAACTCGGGATCACTGCCGTTCCAGGATTCCGCCCGCTCACGCGGCAAGCGGTCGGCGATCTCCTGCGCCAGAAAGTCGCGCACTTCCAGTCGGAGGTCCTGCGCGTCGAGGCGCGGCGGCGGCGCGAAATCGAGAACATCAAGCATCGACCGCCTCCTTCCTGATCAGAACGGGTGCCTGGGCAGGCACGAGCGTAGACCAGAGGCCATTGGCGGAACGGGCGATCACCTGCTCCCCCAGGATGCGCGCCCAGCTCGCCTCACCTCCATATTCATCGCGCCAGGCAAACAGCAGCTTTGTATGTCGATGCAATCTGTGTTCCTCGGTATATCCGATGGCCCCATGAAGCTGGTGGGCAGCGCCTGCGACCTTTCCGGCCGCTTCGCCGCACCGAATCTTGGCCACGGCGATCATTTCGATATCGGGATCGACCCCGAAAGCCTCAGCAGCGATGTCAGCAGCAGCGCCTGCGGCAACCACCTCGCCTGCCATCGTTGCGATCTGGTGTTGGATCGCCTGGAATCGGGCCAGCGGACGTCCAAATTGCTGCCGCTCGTTCACATAGGAAAAGGTTAGCGCAAGAACATGCGCGGCTGCGCCCGCAAGCTGCTGGCATCGGATCGCCGCGGCATTGGCGCGCACTCCGCGCTCGTTGAGCGTAGCGGGCAATGTCCCGACCATTTCGGCGGCAACGACGTCATCCAGTGTCACCGTATCGCGTGGTTCACCGCCCAGATTTGAACCCTGGATCACTTTAGCGGCGGCCGGAGTCAGGATCGCAAGTTTGCTCCCCTCTTCCGTGTCGCGCACGATCGCTATGGGATCGCCCTGCCTCGCCCAAGGAATGCGCACGGCGTGGCCCGCAAGGTGCCAGCCGCCAATGTCTAGATTGAACCGGTTCAGCCCATCCCCCGAAGCAAACGTCGCCCTATCGCAAGCCAGCCCAGCCTCGCCTGCGAGCCACCGGCCGAACATACGATCGACCGTTGGCGTTAGCGCGGGGAATTTTCCAATGACGCGCAATGTGGGGAGGAAATCACTGGGCAGCAGATCATAGCCGCCAGCCATAGAGGACAACAACGCCTCCTCAAAGCCGGCCTCCGCGAGGAGGTCGGCCGCCTTCAAATCGATTTGGCCGGGTACGAAATCCTTACTTGCGGTCCGGTCGCTTAGGATGCGGTCAAGCGTTTCAGCCATCTGCTCACAAATGTCGTGCATTCATCTCTCCGTGGTCCTACCTTTCGTAGTTGACAAATTAGTATTGCACAACCAAGATTATCGCATGGAAGGATGGGAAGGGCTCAGCCCTCTCGAAAAAATAGGAGAGACGGTCGTGGCCTGTGCTTCAGAACGATCCTTTTTGGCAGGACATGGCGCCAAGCGCGCGGTCGCTGCTGCGCGCAGCGACCGGACGGTGCGGCTGATCGCCTCATGATCACTGTCGATACAGCAGACGGCGTTGCAACAATTTGCATCGACCGTCCGGAAAAACATAATGCCCTCACCCCTCAGATGCGGGTCGATCTGGAAAACGCCTTCCACCGCGTCCAGGATGACCGGGATGTCCGCGCGGTCGTTCTTGCTGGACGCGGAAAGTCATTCTGCTCTGGGGCGGACATCGACGCGATCGGCGCGGGAGGCGTGGCCGGCTCGATGGCCGCGGTGACCCGTGCGCACAGGATGATCCGCGCGCTGGCTGGAATAGAAAAGCCGGTCATTGCTGCCGTTGAAGGAGCATGCGTGGGAGTTGGCTGGTCGATGGCGCTCTCCTGTGACTATGTGATCGCAGCCCATGATGCGCGCTTCGTCTTCGGCTTCCGCAATCTCGGCCTTGCGCCCGATGGCGCTGCATCCTTCCTGCTTGCGCAACATGTCGGGCTGATGCGTGCGAAGTCGATCATCTACTCGGCTATGCCGGTATCGGGCAGGGAAGCGGCGGGACAAGGTCTGGCGCTCGAGACAGTTGAGCCTGGAAAGGCTATCGCCGCTGCCTTGTGCCATGCGCGCCCCTTGGCCAGCGGTCCAGGACTCGCGCTTGCGATGGCCAAGAGGCAATTTGCCGCAGCGCCAGGCCAGACACTCGATCAGGCCCTGACGCTGGAGGCAGCGATGGTCCCGCTCATGACCCAGACCCGCGATTTCGCGGAGGGGGTTTCGGCCTTTACCGAACGTCGGTCGGCGCAGTTTGAGGCGGCGTGAGCCAGATGCGCTACAACAGGCGATCAACAGCATGTTTACGCGGCCTAACGCTCGTCTTGCCGACGGTTAATCCGAGGCTAGTCGCATCGGCAATTGCTTTCATACAAAGCAGATCATGAGCAACAATCGGCCAAATAATGGCTGTGGGAGTAAGACGTTGGAAAAGGCACTTTCGGGAATAAAGGTATTCGACGCAAGTCAGGGCATTGCGGGTCCGCATGCGACGTTCCTGCTGGCTCTGCATGGCGCGGATGTCATGAAGATCGAACCCCTCGAAGGCGATTGGGGCCGCGTGCTGGGACGCAAGGTCGGTGAGGAAACGATCCATTATCTGGCTTTTAACTCCGGGAAACGCTCGATCGCACTGGATCTCAAATCAAAAGGTGGCCGCGAAGCGGCACTTAAGCTCGCCGCCCAGGCCGACATCTTTATCGAAAGCTACCGCCCCGGCGTCATCGGAAGGCTCGGCCTTGGCTATGAAGAGGTGCGCCGCATCAACCCCGACATCATCTATGCGTCGGTTTCAGGTTATGGCCAAAAGGGTCCGAACACGGCCGCCCCTGCGACCGATGCCCTCATTCAGGCCTATTCCGGCATGATGAAGATGAACCATGCCGACGATGGTCGCCCGCATCGCAACGGTATGATCGTCATCGATGGCCTGACTGGCCTCTACGCCTATCAGGCTATCAGCACTGCATTGATCAAGCGGCTGCGATTTGGCGGCGGGGCTTATCTCGACATCAGCCTAGCGCAGGCTGCGGCCGCTTTTCAGGCCGCGAAGATCATGGAATTTGTCGACACCGGCGGTCGCACGACGCCTCTCTATGTGCCGGCAGGCATGTACGAGACGGCTGACGATTATGTCGTGATCAACGGGATGCGGCCGAATCATTTTGCCGCGGTGTGCAAGGCGGTCGATTGTGAAGCGCTGGCGCAGGATCCGCGCTGGCCAACGCCAAATGATCGGCTTAAATATACGAAGGAAATCAACGAAAAACTTCGGGAGGCCTTCAAGAGGTTCGCTACGACGGATGTCATTGCCAGGCTGCGCGACGCCGACGTGATGGTCGAGGGGGTGAAGACCTACGGGGACTGGCTCGAGGATCCGCACGCGACCGAAAGCGAATTTTACCATTGGGTGGAGACGAAGGGTTTTGGCCGGATGCCCATTGCAACGGTTCCCGGCGCTCCGGAATGCCCCTCCGGGATTGCTCCGCACATAGGCGAGCACACCCGCGAGATTCTCGCCGACGCCGGTTTCGACGCGGACTGGATCGACACCCAGATCAAATCGGGCGCGTTTGCAGAAAGTCAACACGACAGTCAGCCGGTCCCTGTTTCATGAGCATCGGCCAGCATCGCGCTTTGGCACGCATGCGGGCGAATAGCGCGGAACATCGCGTAGATGCGCGCGGGCCAATGGGTCGGCCGGACATGATCGAAGGCGCTCGCTGAGGGAGGAAGCCAACGCACGTCGCAACATGCGCGACTAGTACGGGGCGTTAACTCTAAAGAGGAATTTGCAATGCGCGATATCGTGATCACTGCTGCGAAGCGTACCCCTGTGGGAAGTTTCATGGGCGCGTTCCGGACGACGAGTGCGCATGAGTTGGGGCGGCAGGCGATCAACGCGGCCCTCATTCAGTCGGGGGTGGC
>Ga0209147_100426_pt1 | contig 27469 bp, 40 predicted proteins | sample AraplaCol_mLB_r2_FD_184278 | JGI IMG/M metagenome (GOLD analysis project Ga0209147, IMG submission 184278) | Arabidopsis root microbial communities from North Carolina, USA - plate scrape CL_Col_mLB_r2 (SPAdes) (version 2) | ecosystem: Host-associated > Plants > Roots > Endosphere | place: USA... | reverse complement strand
GAGCGGGTCGCACGAACCTGACAGTCATTACACGTTCGCGCTATGGCCCGCGCAGCTATCGGTTCGCTCTGTCGCCAACGCAGCGGGGCAGCGGCTTCTATACGGTCGTTTTCCGCTATCCTGAACAGGAAGCGGCCGAAGCGCAGGCGCAAGCCGCCATGGCCCAGCTGGCCCAGCTGAAAGCCTTGGAACGCGGCGCGGTGAAGTCCGCGCTCGATATTGGCGTGCTGGAAGGCACGCGCAACGCCGATTACATCATGCAAGGATCGACGGCCATCCAGCCCTCCGAAGTGTCTGATAACGGACAGTTCACGGTGATGCGCTTCCCCAACCAGCGTGAGTTGCCGGCGTTCTTCATCGTCAATCCTGATGGATCGGAAGCCATCGCCTCCTTCGATGTGCGCGATGAATATGTGGTGCTGCACGGGGTTTACAGGACAATCCGGCTGCGCCGGGGCCTCGAAGTGCTCTGCATCCATAATCAGAAGACTGACTATTACGGGCGCGATCCCAAAACTGACACGGCCTCGGGGCTGGTCGAGCGAACCACAGGGGTTGAGTAAGATGGCTGCGAACGATCATGACAATGCGCCGCATGGCGACAACATCATTTCGCAGGGCGAGACGGTCGAAAACCGGCCCCTCGCATCGGAGCCGGTGCCCGATCCGGAAGACATTGAGCGGCAAAGCGAGCGCCAGGCCAAGATTGCCGCCCTTCCGAACAGGTCGATCGACCCCAAAAAGGCGGTCGTCCTCGCTGCGATTGCCTGCGGCGCGATCGTGCTCGGTTTCAGCACAATCGACGCGATGCGGAGCGATCCGACCGAAAAAGCCGAGAAAGCCGAAAAGCCGGATGAAAGGCAGCTCGCCAACTACGATCCCAAGTCGATCATAGCGCCAACGCTTGCCGATGCGCCAAATGATCCGAACGCGCCGGTGCCCATGACGGAAGTGCCCGCCCTTGATGGAAGCCAAGCGCCCCGCACAGCCGGGGCAAGCGGCCGCCCCCAAAAGTCTGAGGGGCAAGTCATCGCAGAGGCCCAACGCCGCGCCGGGATCATGGCTTATGGTGGCGAAAACAGCGGCGGCGTCGGTGGAGCGGTGGCAGCTGCCACCGGCCTGCCCATGGGCGGCGGCGCAGGAGCACAGGGCGCGCAGTTGATTGGTGCGTCGGCCGATGGCGATGGGCAAGGTGGATCGCGACGGACCAATCTGGAAAACATGCGCCAGACCTCGCAAATTGATCGGGTCTCGGGCCGCGACATTGGCAACCGCGATATGCTGATCCTCGCGGGTTCGTTCATTCCGTGCGTGCTGCAAACCGCGATGGATTCCAGTCAGCCCGGATATGTCAGCTGCATCATTCCCCGCGACATTTATTCGGACAACGGCCGCGTCGTTCTGCTGGAAAAGGGAACGCGCGTCCTGGGCGAATATCAAACCGGCGTCCAGCGCGGGAAATATCGTCTCTTTGCGGTATGGAACCGCGCCGTCACGCCTCGCGGCGTGGCGATCGACGTGGGTTCGCCCGCCAGCGATGCGCTTGGCCGTTCGGGCATGGCAGGCGGCGTGAAGAACTTCTTTTGGGAACGCTTCGGGGCGGCGCTGTTGTTCAGCTCGCTTAACGATGCCGCTTCGATCGCCGCCTCGGAAGTTTCCGACGCGGATAACGTCACGCGGGTTCCCAGCCAAGCGTCAGACACGATCTTGCGGGATACGATGCAGATTCAACCGGTGCTTCGTATCAATCAGGGCGCGGAAGTGGGGATCATGGTCGCGCGCGACTTCGATTTCTCCAACATCTACGGCCTGCGGCTTCGGCGCGGCCAATGAGCAATACGGCTGTCCTCGAAAACGCCTTGCTGCCGCTGCGCCCTCTGCTCGCGCGTGAGGACGTAACGGAGCTGGTGATTAACAACGCTGGCGAGGCTGCGATTGAAACGCGCGATGGGTGGTCCTGGGAGACATTGCCCGACCTCAATGAAAAGTCGCTGCTCGCGCTCGCGCGGGCAGCGGCGGCTTTCACGCATCAGGACATAAGCCAGTCCACGCCGATCTGCTCCACAATCCTCCCCAGCGGCGAGCGTGTGCAGCTGGTAGTGCCGCCTGCTGTCCCTGCCGGCACAGTCTCCATCACCATCCGCAAGCCATCATCGGTGACGTTGACGATGGAGGATTTCGAGCGCGGTGGGCTGTTTAGCGAGACAAAGATCGCAACCCGGCAAGTCTCGCCGCTCGATGTTGAATTGCGCGATCTGCTCGACGCAGGAAAGCACGTCGAATTTTTCCAAAAGGCAGTCCAGGGCCGCAAGAATATCCTGATTTCTGGCGCTACCGGCTCGGGAAAGACGACGCTCTCTAAGGGGCTGATCCAGCTCATTCCGCCGCATGAGCGTCTGCTGACGATCGAAGACACGCGCGAACTGGTGGTCCCGCATCGTAACGTGGTCCACATGCTCTATGCGAAGGACAAGCAGGGCACCGCGAAAATCTCTGCAAAGGATCTTCTGGAATCGGCCCTGCGTATGCGGCCTGACCGGATATTGTTGCAGGAGCTGCGCGACGGCACCGCGTTCTTCTATCTCCGCAACGTCAACTCGGGCCATCCTGGCTCGATCACGACGATCCATGCGGACTCGGCCGAACTCGCGTTCGAACAGCTGACATTGCTGGTCAAGGAAAGCGAGGGCGGCGCCGATCTGGCCCGTGACGACATTCGCAGCCTGCTCAAGCTGCTGGTTGATGTGGTCGTGCAGACCAAGAAGGTCGAAGGCCGCTTTCGCGTGACGGAGATATATTTTGATCCAGAAAACAGGCTCTAACAGGCTCGCACTGGCCCTCGTCCTCCTTCCGATCACACTCCTGCTGATCGGCCTGCTGACCGGCACGGTGGCGTGGTTCTTTCTCAAGATGCCCGCCGCGGCTTATGATCCGCTCAAGCTCCCCGGCTTCTTCTGGTATTACCGCCATGATCCTGTCGTGACCGAAGCGCTCTGGCGAGGGGCGGTCATTGGCGTGCCGCTGCCGGTGTTGCTTATGGCGATCGTCCTGCGGCCGAAAAAGAACCTTCACGGTGAAGCCCGCTTCGCGCGCGAAGGTGAAATCCGCAAGGCGGGCCTTCGCGCGAAAAAGGGCATTGTGCTCGGCCGCGTCCGCAACCGCTTCCTCATGGTGGGCAAGATGGAGCATGTATTGCTCGAAGCGCCTACCGGATCGGGCAAGGGCGTCGGCATCGTCATCCCCAATCTGTTGCAATGGCCGGATTCGGTTGTCGTGCTCGATATTAAGCGCGAGAACTATGAAATCACGGCGGGTTTCCGCCGCAAGGGCGGCCAAAAGGTTGTGCTGTTCAACCCTACGGACAGAGAAGGCCGCACGGCCCGCTACAACCCGCTTAGCTACATCAACAGGGCCGATCCAATTGAGGTCCTGGTCGAATTGCAGAAGATCGCGACGATGCTCTTCGTGCCCCCGGAGAAGGGCGAGGCATTCTGGACGGAATCAGCCCGCACGGCCTTTGTCGGCATTGCATCGTGGATCGCGGCCAAGCCTGAACGTCCCTTCTCGTTTGGCGAGATATACCGGACCATCACGATGCCGGGGATGAAGGCATTCTTCGCCAAGGAAGCTGGCGATAGCGCGCTATCGGAAGGGTGCCGCGCCGCGTTGAGCGATTTTACGTCCAGCGCGGACAACACATTCACCGGCATTATCCAGACCGTCACCTCGAAGCTCAATCTCTGGATCAATCCCATTGTCGATCGCGCGACGGCCGAAAGCGACTTTTCCCTGACGGACCTGCGCCGCATCCCGACCTCGATCTATCTCGGCGTCTCGCCGGATGAACTCGATAGGGTCGCGCCGCTCTACAATTTGTTTTTTCAGCAGCTGATCGACCTCAACACCCGGCAACTGCCCGACGATAGCGAAAAGCTGTCCGTGCTGCTCATTCTGGACGAATTTGCGCGGCTCGGCCGCGCCCAGGTCATTGCAAATGCGTTCTCCTATGTGCGCGGCTATGGGCTTCGTCTGCTCCCGGTCATCCAGTCCCGGTCCCAACTGCGGAATGTCTATGGTGAGCATGGCGCGGACGAAATCGTATCGAACTGCGGTGTCGAAATTGCCTTCACGCCGAAGGAGCTGCGGGTCGCAAAGGAACTGTCGGAACGCCTCGGCTTTCTCGGTCAGGATGCGGAAAGCCGGTCCCTGACGATACATGGATTGCTCGCCAATCGAAGCAAGACGATCTCGGAACAGCGCCGCGCGTTGATGCTCCCGCAAGAGCTGATGCAGCTGCCCGAAGACGATATTCTCGTCATCCGTGGCGGTATCCCCGTCATTCGCGGGAAGAAAATCCGCTATTTCAAGGATTCGGTTTTCCGCTCGCGCCTGACGACTGCCCCGGCAGTGCCGGCGCTGCCCAAGCCGGTCGTGCCGATCGCGCCCGTCGATGATCTGAGCGATGAAGAGCTGGCGGCTTTCAACGATTATTCCGCACTGGCCGATGACCAGGTGCAGGACATTCCCGAAGACGTTCTCGCCCTCGATCGCGACATGCCGAACCTCACGGTGAAGGACGGCAGCATGGCTTTCGATGAAATCGACTTCGACGACATTATTGGTCCCGATCCGACGAAAGAGGAATGGGAAGGTCAGCGCCGGGATCTAGTTCTAAGTGAAGGAGAAGAATATGGCCGATAATGGTGAACAGGCGCCCGCAAAATCAGCTGATGCACCGGCCAAGGCGTCGGATAAAGCCGACGCGCGCCTTTTTACGGTCAGCGACACGCGAGGCGCTAAGGTATTCCAGACCTTCCCCGAAGCCATTCAGGCGTTCGCAAAATCAAATATCCACGGCGATGTGGCACTTGATATGAAAGTCGGTGACAAGCGCGTGCAGCTGGCTTGGACGTCCTGGGAGAATGATGGGTCCAACGCCGTGCCGGGCTACTACAGCCCCTCCGTCAAATCCTACCTCCAGTCGGCGGACAAGGCCACGCCCGATCAGCTGCGCGAAAAGCTGGCGGCCGCACAGAAAGATATTGATAACTGGCCGAAGAAGCCCAAGCGTGAAGCGGCGCCCTCCCCCTCGGCCGACAAGACGCTCAACATTCATGAGGGCGCTCGCGCAAAATCCGGCCCGGAAGAAATGGCCGCACCTTCGCGCGCCGATCAGGCGGCAACGTCGAAACCCCAAGCCAAACAGGTTGACGATAAAGCCTTGGCGCTACCGGCCCAGCTCGAACGAAAATATCTGCGCGTAGGCGACGATCTGTTTCGAAGCGGTCGCGATGAAAAGCCCGATATGTCGATCAAGGGACAAGATGGCATCCGCATCAACAAGGACCATGCGATTGGCGATGCGGTCGCCATTGCGAAGCATAATGGCTGGCAGTCGATCCGTGTTCATGGCAGCGATGATTTCAAGAAGGCGGTCTATCTGGAAGCTGCCCGCGCCGGTGTCGCCGTCAAAGACTTCGAGCCTTCTCCCCAGCTGAAACTTGAGGGAGAGAGATTGGCGGCGCGTGACAAGGCGCGCGAAGCTCAAGACCCTACGAAAAGAGCGAGCATGGCAAAGCAAGACCCTACCGAGTCTCGCGCGGCGGCCGAACAATTCCGCCGTAACTCCCACCGCGAGAATGCGACCGATCCGCAATTCAAGGCCGCGCAATCGCACGTCCTGGCGGCCTCAATCGAAGCTAAGACGCGCTTTCCCAAAAAGGAGGATCAGGCGCGCTACGTCGAGAACGCGAAGGAAACGGTGGCCAAGCGGATTGAGAACGGCGGACCGATCCCTGCGGCACGTTTCGAGCAACAGCGCCAGAATGAGGCTACCCGCATAGCCCGCGAGGATTTGACGCTTCGCCAGCAGGAAAGAAAGCCGTCCCGCTCGCGCTAGATGCATGGCTCGTGCCTTTTGGAAATGGGAGCCGCACGATGAACATTCCCCGGCCTGATCCAGTGGCGTCGAGAGACGTGTCAGATCTCGATCGTCACATTGAAACCTTGCTTCGCGTGATTCATTCCAGAAACCTCGCTTGGTCTGATCTAAGCGAAGTGGGTAAACAGATGGACCGCCCTCTGACGGACGTTGAGCAATTGCTTACAAATGTGGGCGACGACGCCCATGAAATCACCCTTGCTACCGAGACGATCATAACAGCCCTCAAGCTGCAACGTGATGCGCTCGCGATCCAAAGCTCTCGCCGTAGAACACGCTTCGGCTCGATGCTCCTGCTCATGATCCCCGTGTTCTTCGTAGGTTTGATGATTGGGACATCTTACGGGATAGATGAAGGTCGGGCGCGGGAGCGTGAAGCCTTAAAGTATCCGGTGCTACCCCAGCTGTCCGTAGATCGTGACAGGCTCAAAACTGACGGAAGGTAGAGCGGTGGCAGCTGCCACCGCTCGCGATCTCTTGATGGGCTATGGCCTCATGAGGCACGATGAAGAAATCTGACAGGGCAAAGAAACATACCGCCAAGGTAATCGAGGCGGCTGCACGCGCCCATGAAGCTCTCGATTATTTCAACGGCAACGTCACAAATCCGTTCGATGAGCTAACATGGCCCAGCATTGCCGAAGGATATCTTCTAGTCGCGCAGAAGGCGGTATCAGACGCCTTGATCGCCTTGGAACGTGCAAACAGCGTTGGTTGGACCAAGCACGGCAAGTAGCTAGAGTCGGATGCGACCAAGTTGAATCGGCGAGGATTCCCATCGGGCTGATTTTCTGATTCAGAGTGCTGGCTGGGACGGAGGCCGGCATGGGATGGGCAAGCCTTATTCAGATGATCTGCGCGACCGTGTCGTTGCGGCGATGGCGGCGGGGAGGAGCTGCCGTGACGTTGGGGCGGCGTTCGCCATCGCGCCGAGCACGGCGGGCAACTGGTATCGACGCTATCAGCGAACGACGAGCCATGCGGCGCGGCCGATGGGTGGCGACCGGCGCTCGAAGCTGACGGAGCAAGCGGGATGGATCGCCGATCGGCTGGCGCAGGCGTCCGAGCTGACGCTGGGCGAGGTGCGGGACGATCTTGCCAGGCGCGGCGTCGCGGTCAGTTACGCGAGTGTCTGGCGGATGGTCAGGCGGCTCGGGCTGCGGCACAAAAAAAAGGACCATCTTCGCGACTGAGCAGGACCGGCCCGATGTCGTCATCGCCCGCGACATCTGGCGCGCGGCGCAGGCCGGGCTGGACTTCGCTTCGCTGGTGTTCGTCGACGAGACCGGGACCACGACCAGCATGACCCGGCTGCGCGGCTGGGGTCGCAAGGGCAAGCCGCTCTACGGCCAGGCGCCGCATGGCCACTGGATGACGTCCACCTTCGTCGCCGGGCTCCAGCACGATGGCATCCTCGCGCCGATGCTGATCGACAGACCGATGAACGGCAGCATCTTCCGGCAATGGCTCGTCGAACACCTGATCCCCGAGATGCGGCCGGGCAGCATTGTCGTCTGCGACAACCTGCCGGCGCACAAGGTGGCCGGGATCCGCCAATGCCTCGAGGACGCCGGGATGGGACTGCTCTACCTCCCGCCCTACAGCCCCGACTTCAACCCGATCGAACAGGCCTTCGCCAAGCTCAAAGCCTTGCTACGCCGCGCCGCACCCCGATCGTTCGAAGCCATCTGCGACGCCCTCAAGCTCATCCTCAACCGCTTCAGGCCAGCCGAATGCGCGAACTACCTCCGACACTCGGGCTATGTGCAAACCTGAGCGAGTCTGACTCTAGCGTTCTGGCCCTTCACGCGAACGATCGCGGTCCCTAGATCGTTCGTTCTGCCTCTTCCGCTCGATCGCGGCAACCGATCGCTCATGGATTGTAGGCGTTCGCCCTGCCCCCACAAACTCCCGCACCTGGTCGGCAAGCTGGCGATCAGCTGGATCGCTGCTTACCTCAAGCCGCTTGGCGGCGGCTAGATAGCGGCGATGCGTCTCATTCCATGCCTGCCGCCCGCGCACCACGAAATCCGGAGCGGTGGACCGTCCCGCCAGCTGGTCGCGTGCGGCGGCAGTGATTTTCTGATTGGCAAACGGCGCAGGTGCGGTGCCGGCCATGTAGCGCTGCCGCATCCGATTCAGGGCCATGCTTTGACCGGCTCGGCCGACACCACGCGCTGCGCGAGGCGTTGCCTCCGCTGTAACCCCCCTCGCCCGCAATTCCTCGGCAAAGCGCTCTCGGTAATGATGCAGCGTTTGAGGTCGCGGGTTGAAGCGTCTTCCCGTGTCACCGCGCGCCGCAACCGTCACATGAACGTGGGGCCGCGGTGTGTCCGTATGCAGCGCCAGGACGTAATCCCACTCATGCCCGATCTCGCTCCGCGCGACCTCGCGCACCGCTGAAAGAACCTTGTCGGGGTCTGTCCCTGACGGCATCGAAAAAACCATGCTCACGGCGGCTACGGTAGAATTGTCACGCCAATAGACAGGATCGCCCCAATCGCGCGCCAGCTCCGCCCGATCTTCCTTGTCAGTCAGAATGTCGCCATCACGCGTTTCAAGCGGCACATCGCCTTTTCGACCGATATAGTCGAAATGCGCAGCCGCGTGGTTCTTGCCCTTCGGCCTGCCCGTAACCTTGACCATGACCTCCGGAGCACGGCTGACAACGCGGGCAAGCCGCGCCCGGGTGCTCCCGCCCTGGCCTGCCCGCCTCGAACTCAGCGAGCGCAGCAACATGTCAGCCCCGCGCCTGTTCGGGTCGCTGGTCAGCTTTGGTTTGAACAGCGCGGCGAGCTGTCCCGCCTCAAAGCTGCTGTCAAAGTCGCTCACTGGAAACCTCCCAATAGGACAGGTCAGCTTTCGTAGCAGCGCCGATACCTTCGACGGCAGCGCCGATCGCCGCGCGCAGGTCGTTGACCTTTTGCAGCTCGCCGGCGATCTCCGCTGCATTGTCCGCCAGCGCCATCTTGTTCGCGGCTCGGGCGATCTGATTCACGTTGCGCCCAATGCGCTGCAACGCCTGACGGCAATTCAACAGCTCCTCGCGCAATTCGCGATCGACAGGCGCGGCAATGCCGATGTGTCGCCGCACAAGAGCCATGGCCCAGGTCGCCGGGGTCATGCGGCGCTCTTTTGCGCGATGGCGGATCACGGCCAGTTCGGTTTCGGTCGGACGAAGATAAAGGCGATGCTCGCCAGCGGCCTCGCGGTCGGCAACAGGCGCGGCCTCGCTGGCCGCCCCGGACTGCCGGAGCACGGCGTCCACCAGCTGACGCATAAAGGGGCCGCGCCCTCCCCTTGTCTGCGCGAGCGCGTCGATCTTTGCGAGTTTGGTCGCCTCGATCTTGAAGCCCAGCGTCTTTTCCATGTGGGGTAGGTATCTCCCAACCGTGAAGCGCGATCCGATGGGATTGAGCGTAACGGTTAACATTAGCCGCCGCAAGGCTTATCCTGCCATACAGTAGATACCTACCCCACAAACAAAAAGCGGTGGCAACTGCCACCGCTCTAAATTCCACGTCGCCTCGATGCTGAGTGAACGTGGACGGTAAAAGCTATCAGAAGTCGAAGGTTTGGGGCGCGGCCTCGCCGTCGAACCGAACCGTAACCTGGCCGCTTAGAACAATCCCGCGACGGCCCTGAATGATGATGGCCGGTGCGTCGGTGGCCTCTTTCGGCTGACGAGGGGTGCGCGGCTTGTGATCGGAAGGATCGGCAAGCGTTGCGCCCTCCCCTTCCCGCTCGTCGGCGCGGGCATCCGGTTCGGGCCGCTCCTGACGTTCATCCGTCGCACTGGTGGCAACTGCCACCGGCGCGCGCGAAGTTTGGGGCGGCGCTGGATCGTCAATCGCTTTAGCGGCACCGGCCTGCGCACTCTCTTCCTCGGGAATGCCTTGGAGCGTAGCAAGAAACTGCTCACAGGCGGCGGCTGTTGGATTTTCGTTTGCGACCACGAAATTGCGCGTAGCCTGCTCGTCCAGCTCGATCGCGTGTTTGATCGCGACGGCGGCACGCGGAGAACAATTCTTCAACGCGGCGAGAATGTCCTCGGGCAAGGTGCGCAGCGAGTAGAGCCGCTTCACTTCCGAATGCGGCTTGGCGATGCGCGCGGCTAGATCCTTTGTCGAGAGCGTATCACTGACGCGGCTCGCGATGAAACTGACGCGCTCGGCCAGACTCAGGGCTTGGCGTTGCTCGTTCTCAAGAAACTGGTCGAGGCCAATATCGCGTTCGGCGTCCGCCTGATCCAGAACGGTGTCGATCTGATCGAAACCAAGCTGGCGGCACGCGCGATAGCGCCGCTCGCCGTAGCGGATGATGTAGCGACCATTCGACGTTGGCGCGACAACGATGGGTTGCAGCAAGCCGCGGTCCTTGATGGTCGCGGCCAGTGCATCAATCTCGGCCTGGTCGAACTCTCGGCGAACCTGCGTGGGGTCTGGATCAATGTCATCGAGCGGAAGGCGCTGAAACCGTCCAGCGGCCTTGAACTCGGTATTCGCGGGGACGGCCGAAAAGTCCATCGCGTCCATATCGAAGTCGGCAAAGCTCTTCTTCGCCGGTTTGACAGCTGCCTTGCTCATGCGGCCTCCCTCTCAGCTTGATCGACAATGTAGGAGACGACTTCGCGCACGATCGGCGCGCTACGCCGCGTGTCCTTTGCCAAGCGCCAAACGGGAACTTCGAGTAGAGCCGCCTCGCGCATGTGCTCGCGGTGTGGAATGGTGTGCGGCACCACATTGGCAGGAAGCGCCTGCCCAATGCGGTCCATCAGCATTTTTGAAACTTCGCTCGTTGTCTGAACGCGATTGAACACGATCCCGAACCGGGTCGCGTTCCCCTCCCCGCGCACCTTGTTTGCAAGGCTGATGCTTTGCGAGATTTCGTTGAGCGACTGACGCGCGGTTTTGTCGGGGTCCAGTGGGACCGCGACATAATCGGACGCAATCAAGGCCATGAGGTTCCGGCCATCCCACGCGGGTGCAGTGTCGATCACGCAGTAGTCGTAGTGCTTGGCAAGGCCGGCACGAATGGCGCGGACATAAGCGCCGATGTGCTGGCCTTGCTGCGGGCTGTCAGTCGTCAACTCGACGATCTGGCGTGTGTTCTTGAAACAGGCCAGCGCCGGAGGTTCTTTGTTCGGCTCGAAGTCAAGAATCGACTGAACCGGGCCGATCTGCTCGAACTCCGCTTTCAGCATCCCGGCACTGTGGCATTGCTTGTCCAGGTCCAGGACCACGACACGCTTGCCCTGCTCGGCCAGATGCCACGCGATATGACAGGTAAGCGTGGTCTTGCCGATGCCGCCGCGCTCATTGGTCACTACGATTGTTCGCATTGAGAATCCCTTCAATGGCTGCGCCACGGGCTACTTGTGCCAGCGGTTATGGGCGGCGCTGTTTCCCGATCCGAAGCGATACTGCGACTGCATATACCATGGGTTCGGATCGTCATTCAGGTTGAGGCCCTTGCCCTTGCGGCGCGGGCCGGTCTGTTCGGTCGGTGGGTCTTTGCCGAAGAAAACGATCAGCACGAAGACGGCGACGGCTCCCACTCCGAGCCAGCCAAAAGCGAAATAGGCCGCGAGTCCGACTGCAAGGACGACGATCAGCGCGATTGCCGCGATCGCAAGCCACAGGGCAAGCGATGCCCAAAGCATGACAGTCCGTAGCACGCTGGCTGCGCGCCGAAGTTTGCTGGCAATCTCACGGCGCATAGCGGCCTCCTAAGCTGTTCGGCTCTCGCCTCGCTCGGAGCCGATCAACTTAGGGAAAGGCTGCTCCCTGAAGATGTTCGGCACCTCGGTTCGCAGGGCACGCGACATACGGAGCGCCGTCAGCAAAGTGGCGTCCTGCCTGCCGTTCTCGATGGCCGCGACTGTTTCAGGTGAGACTTGAATCCTCGCTGCCAGCTCGGATTGCGTAAGTCCGGAAGCGACGCGCAAGCTCGCTACACGATTGAACAGTTTGGCCGCCACAGATGCCTCGCATAGTTATACCCTATTCTTGTTAGGGTCTGTAAATGGCATTGTCCACAAAAAAGGGCGGCCACCAGGCCGCCCGCTTTAGGTAAAGGAAGGGGGCTTAGTCAGCCCCGCCCCGAGCCAAGATACCCAGCCCCTCAGCGATCAGGTCCACCGAGTAGCGGGTTTCGCCATTGCTCTCGTAGCTGTTCTGGCGGACCCGTCCGGTGATGTGAACCAGGTCGCCCTTGCCCAAGTCAGCGGCGCGCTCTGCCAGCTGGCGGAAGAACGTCACGCGGTTCCAGTGCGTATCGGTCTTCCATTCATCGCCATCCTTGCGGTTGTAGTTCGCGGCGACGGAAACATGGGTGACTTTATCGGTCGTATCGACACTGCCAACGCGGCCGATGATCCGAAATTCAGCGATGTTCTGCATGGTAGTCTCCTTTGGATAAGCGTTGCTGACGGATTTTTTGCGGCGGAGCTGAGCCACGCGGGCAAGCTGAAAATGGGAGGGTCCGCTTGCGGAAACCCAAGGCCGAAGGCCGGTTTTCTGCTTGCCCGCATTAGTGGTGATGCGGAGTTCGTATCCGTCAGACAGCAACGCCCAAAGGAAACGGCCCGAGTAGATGCAGCAATTTGGACTGGCGGCGGTGGCAGCTGCCACCGGCCATTGGCGCTCATAGGTCGCTGCGCTCGATCGGCGCGGCGGCGATTGGAAAACCCTGTCGCGGTTCCGCCGCTCTTGCCCTGGCTGGTAGTCCGATGACGCGGGCAGGGGACTGCCGGTGGCAGCTGCCACCGGCTTGAAGCCGAACAGAAAGGGCGATCAGCGATTCCGCTCATGGTGATTTCGTTGAGGGCTGGGTTCTTGCACCTGGGCGGCACGGTGGGCCGCCCATACCCGCTTGACGGTGCTGCGGTCGCAATCGGCCAGCTCTGCGGTTTTGGCGATGCTCTTGCCCGCCTCGCGCAATGCCACAATGCGGGCGTGCGTTGCCCGATCGCCTTTGCGCCCTCCACTGCGGCCTGCGGCCTTTGCCAAGGCGATACCTTGGCGCTGTCGCTCGCGCCGATCGGTGTAATCGTCGTGGGCCATCTGCAGGGCGATCTTCAAGAGCATCGCCTGAACGGATTCGAGCACGATGCGGGCGATGCCCTCGGCGTCGGCCGCGAGGTCGGACAGGTCCACGACGCCGGGGATGGCAAGTCGCGCGCCTCGCGCACGAATTGTCTCAACCAGTTGCTCGGCCTCGGCCAAGGGAAGACGACTAATCCGGTCGATCTTCTCGGCAATCACCACTTCACCGGGTTGAAGATCGGCAATCATGCGCAGCAACTCGGGGCGGTCGGCACGGGCACCCGATGCCTTCTCCCGATAGACTGCCGCGACATAATAGCCCGCTGCCTTCGCCTCGGCCACGATGGCATCCTGTCGGCGTAAGTCCTGTGCATCGGTGCTGACGCGCAAATAAACGCGGGCGATCTGCGGCGCGAGGGCAGGGGACGGCTCAATATCAGTGGCCATCGTTTGTTGAAGCTTCCTTGCCTAGCTGGGGACCATCCGGGGGAGAAGCCAGCATGTTGGATATGCTGGCTTCTGCGCTCGCGATCGCATCGCGGATTTCATCGGCCTGTTCGCGCAGCGCCGCTAATTGGCGGTCGCGCGGCAAAATTGCCCTCAGCCAATTAGCGCGCTGCTCGATTTGAGCGATCTGTTCGGCAAAAAACTGAGCGTCGGATTTCATCCGATCAAGCTCAGCCTGCGCCATGCGTAGTTTACGGTTCCAAGCGGAATCGCGCGCCTTCGCTCGCCTGACCTCATCCCGGTCTTGCTTGGCCTTGCGCTTCCGCTCCTGATCTAGCGCCTTTTGCAAGGCATCGCGTTTCCTGATCCGCTCGGCCTCAGCCGCTTCATCATGCCGGCGCGCGATCAAAGCATCCAACGCCGAACGATCGTGAATGTCTATGTTGTTGCAGACCCATCTGATCCTTCGGAATGCCTTGTCCTCGATTTGGCCGATGCGGCTTGGCGACACACCGACGATCTTTGCAGTCGCGGCTAGAGTGAGCGCGGGAGAGGGGCCAAGCCCGATCCGCAAGCGGACAACCTGTTGCTCATGCGGCTCCAGCATCGCGATCAACCGCTCGATGGTTCGATGGTCGGTAATCGGCCTCTCCACATCGCGCTTTGCAAGCCGAGCTGCGAACAGCTCCATGGCCGATTTCATCGCGTCGTCCTGACCGTCCATGCAGGGTTTGAACCTCGCTCGTCCAAATATGGCGCACAATCTATACCATCTGCGCTAGGCGCGAAAGCCATGGCGCAGAAAGCCGTTTGAGCAACCCTATTGCGCCATGCCGTTGGAACCGACATTCTGCGCCTAGCGAAAAGGAAACGAGCGCGATGCCAACCCTACACCTGAAACGAACATCGCCGTTGATGACCCAGCTCGGGGCCAACATCGCTCGCGAACTAAAGAAACTAGGCATAACTCAAGGGGAGTTGTCCGAACGCTCGGGCGTTGCGGCGTCGCATATTTCATACATGGTTCGCGGACAAGGCAATCCAACGCTTGCGACCTTGGAGAGCCTTGCCGATGTTTTCAGATTATCGGTTGTCGAATTATTGGCAGCGGATAGCACTTCCGACGATAAGTCCTGAAAGGCAGTCGCTTTATTTGATTGGAACGATCTATGTCCAGTAACCCGCCCCGCGAATTTGACCGCCTGCCACAAGATGCGCCGTTGGTGCGGGCAATGGGGGGAGCACTCTCGATTTTTGCCACGCTGCTTGCGCGCCAAGGCATTGTCGAGACGGGCGAGGTCGCAAACTTGTTGGGTATCTATGCGGTAGCGACAAGCGAAGTCGATAACGAAGAGGGCATGATCTTGGGATGCTGGGCAGCTATGATCCGCGACGTGGCAGAGCAACAGCGCAAAGCCGCTCGCGGATAAACCCCGCGCATGGCGCTAGCCGTGCGCCGCCTCGATGTGCTGGGCCAGCTCGGCCAGATGATCGGGATCAAGTAGATCCTCTGCGGCAAGATCGACCGCGAAAAACTCGCCCTCACGGGGAGGCGCGCGATCGGCGGCAAACGCGGCCAGATAGGGCCGTGCCTCGTCCGTGGCGATCCAGCGCCAGAAAGCATTGCCCTGGCCGAATAAACCGCTCTCGAACATATCGAGCCGTGCTTGTGCGAAGTCGGTCAATTTGCGTCTCCTGACAATCGGGCGGTTCGGCAAAAAAAGGGAGGCCGAAGCCTCCCTTTGTCTTACTGGAACAGTTTGATGAATGCGGGCGCGAGGCCGATGACTGCGAGGACGAAACCGACACTGCCGATGACCCAGGTTTGCGCCGTCAGCTTGCTTTCGATTCCCTTGTTCGCCTCCTGAACCTTCACGGCGATATACTCCTCAATAGCCTCTACAACTTCCGCTGCGGCGTCGTCGGACAGATTAGCCGCTTTCAGTGCTCTAAACAATTTGATGTGCATCCGGTTCTCCTTCTCGTTGGTGACGGGAGACACCCGGCATGGGCACCGGCGCCGGCTGTCAGGGACCGCGAAGCGGCCGCGTTAGCGGGCGGTGGGGGAGCCGATTTGCGTAGCAAATTGGGGGAACCGCCGATCCTTGAAAGCTGGCGCGCACCCATGCCAAAATGCCACGACACACAGAGAGAAGAGATTGCACGGGCCGGGGTTCGATGCCCCGGCCCGTGCACGCGGCTACGGAGTTACGGTCAGCGCGGCCCCGGTGTTGAGGTTAGCATTGTAGTTGCAGCTAGACCCGAAATTCACCGAATTGAAAAAGAACGACGTTGCGTTGTTTCCGCTCTTCATAATGGTGAAGGGCACGTTCTGCGACGTGCTGCAACCATTGAGGTTGCCGCCAATGATCCTGAATCCATGCAGAACCCCGGTCGTAGCTGACGTAGCTGACCAGGTGGTGGCGGGCACCGAAAGCTGGCCGCAATTCGGATTGGTATCTCCGACACCGCCGGAAATTGTTCCGCCCGTGGATGAGGTGGTTTGCGCCTGCCAAGTCCAACCGCAAGCCCAAATATTACTGCCCTGAACCACGTTCCCACCTCCCTTGAGGGTGAACGGGTAGCTCGTTGGTGCAACGGTCGCTGCGAACGATGGGCTTGCCAGGGCAAGCGTCGCCAATGCGCCAAGCATGGCGCGAACAGCCATTTTCATGGCTCTCTCCTTTTCAGGTTGTGGGACCGGTCCTCGCGGTTATCCGGCTCCCGTTAGCGGGATCATTCCCCGCCCCTGAAAAGTAACGCGAAGGGGCGGGCCGACGCCAATCAACTTATTGTGATCGCTTGCTTGCGGTCGGTGGCGCGCAGGCTCATATCCTGATGGTTGGTGAGGAAGGCGTATGGGCGTAGCGGCAAATTCATTGAAGATATGCGCGTTGCTCTCGATCGCAGCGCCGGTTGCCGCGCAGTCTGCCAGAGAACACCCGCGCGTCGTCACTACGCCAGATGGCCGCACCGTGTATGTGGTGCCGGCGCAGCCGGGGGCTAGTCGCACGAACAGACCCCCGGTGCGAACCGTAGTCACGCCCGATGGCCGCACCGTTTACGTTGTGGAAGAACAGCCCAAGGACACGCGCAGCCCAAGGCAACGTTGCATTGATGAGGAAGTGGCGCGCGAAGGCGGTTCGCCTTCGCAGCTCACAATGGGCGCGATCGACCTAAAATGCAGCCAGCGTTAAACGATAAGCTCTAGGCCCGCACTGGATGGGGCACCGAGATCATCGGTTTCGGTCAACGGGCGAAAAGGGGCGGGCCAGGCCCGCCCCCCCGGCGTCAGCCGGATTGGCCGCGCTTTGCTTTGGCCTCTAGGACTAAGGCGACAAGCTGCGGATCAAAGCACTCGCCGCGCTCGATGTTGCGGATGCCGGGACCGTCCAGCACATCCTTGATGCGATCCGCAATGATCTGCGCCAGCTCGGCCGAAACAGCCTCGATGTCGGCGCTCGTCTTGCCGATGAACATCGGATCTTTCGGCCACATGCTCTCCGCATCGAAATGGTCCTTGTCGTTGACCGCATTCCTCAAGGCGTCGATCGCTGCATTTCCAAGCGCGCGCTCGAAAGCCAGCTGAGCGAACAGACGATGAGACATAACAACCTCCTTGTTGCCGGAATTGGCAAGGCCAAGGGGAGGGTCGCGCCGGGTCGGGTCAGGGACCGCGAAGCGGCCGCGCTAGCGGGCGGTGGGGGAGCCGATTTGCGCAGCAAATTGGGGGGACCGCCGATCCTTGATGCGGCCTGGTGCGTCCCTCATGCTAGGAGGACACTGACGGGGGGATTTAACAAATCAACGCCTGCCCGAAGGGCAGACCGCTACCTTGGGGCTTCCCTCGCCCGCACCATGGCGCTGTATTCCAGCAGTGCTTGCCGGACATTCTCATCATCGGTGACGGTAAGGGCATGACTGGTTGCGGACGCATGATCCGTCCGCATTTCAAGCCACGAGATACGCGCTGCATCTGGCTTCTGACGGTCCTGTTCCAGTGCAATTTGTTCGCTGTAACCGGCGATCACGTCATTGATCGCCTCAAGCGCTGCCTCATAGGCAATGGCCTGATCTTGCGTCCACAAGGGTTCTGAGGGGGCGTCCATAATCACAGGCTAATTTAAGGTGTCAAACCGCCTGACGGCAAGCTGCACTCCGTCACCATTCTTGAGCGAGCCAAGCGAGTTGCTGGCCGATCCCAAGCCCTTCCATCGGCGCGGACGCGCGCCGCTCGATTTGCGGCCACAAAGGGTCGCGATAGTGTCGGCCTGCGAGAACGATCAGCGGCGCAGCGGCGTCGATCTGGTCGGCCATCGCCTCGATCACGCGCGCGCCCCAAAGGCGGCGCGCGCTTGCCTTCATCGCGCATAGCGTCTCGTCATAAGGCGCGATCACGGTTTCCGGCGCGATCAGGCCATGCTTTGCGGACAGGATGAACCATGGCCCTCCCTGCCTTTCGACATAGGCGCGTGCCTTCTGAAACCATGGCGATATGTAAAGATCGCGCGCCGGGGCGGGACGGTCCAGTTTCGCCGCTACGCAAGCGACAAGGAAAATCGGAGGCGGGGGCGGGGCCGGTTCAATTGCGGGCAAAGGTGCGGCCTCAAGATCAGCAATGACGGTGCAGCGGCCCCATTTCTGCAACTGGCGCTGCCATCCTTTCGGCGGCCCCTTACGCTCGGCAACGTGGGAAAGGGTCGGGCCGCCGAACAGGTCGGGTTGTTCCCCGATGCGTTGCACCGGGGGAATGTAGCGGGGTTCTCGGATGCAATGACGTGCCATGCTCGATCCCGTCAAAAGGCGAAAGCGGTCTGGCCGCTCGCCTCGGTGTAGCTGTCACTATCGCCTGCGGCATAGCGGTCGCGGCCCTTGGGGGACCATTGCAGGAAACCCGAACGGTCATAGGAGAACCAACCGTCCTCAATCCCGACGATGAAGGACCATGCCTTATCCTCGGCGCATGGGCCGTGAAGATTGATCGGCCAATGCTCGGCCCCGCGATCCTGCTGGCACGGGGACGGGGCGGAAAAGCTGCGCAGCATGGCGGCGCGATCGGTCGGCTCGGTCGCTCCCATTTCCCGCATGATCTGGCGGGCCTCCCCGGTGCTGATGTGGCCGCTCGCCTTCTTGTCCTCATGGTGCGAGTAGGTCAGGCCATAGACAACGGCATTGAAGATGTTGCGCGGCTCGGTGAACTCCTGCGTTTCCAGCAAGTCACGCCATTTCCCGGCGCTGATAAGGTCCACCGCATGATGCCAGAGCGAATGAGCGCGATTGCTGTAGCCGTGGCGGTTCGTCACGCCATCGCGAGCGATCTCGATCCCTAGCGCGCGCTCGACGTGCTGCACAAAAGGATGGGCGGCAAGCAAAGGATGGCGAAGGCCGATCTTGCGCGGCTCGTCCTGCTCTGCGCGGATAACCTCAATGGGGAATTGGAACAGGCGCGACGGCAGATTCCACGGCGCGGAAAGGGGAAAGTCGCGGGGCACATCAAGCGCCCCGTTAATGTCCAGCAGAAAGCCGTTCGGCGCGAAGCCTGCGGCAATGATCTGGTCGCCCAGCTCGTCGGCCTGCGCGGTGCGGATCGCGGCGGCGGCGCTCATGCGCTCAACTCCGCATAGGTGGCGCTGCACTCGTAGCGGATCGCATCGCCATCCCACATAGGACCGCAAACGCCCTTGAATTTCGGTGCGCCCTGCAACTCAAGCCGCTGGCTCGGATTGCTGTTGTAACCGCTGCATTGAAGCCCCTCGACCGCTGCCCGGTTGACGATGGTTTCAAAGGTCGCGCCCTCGATCTCGATCCGGTCAAAGTCTTGCTCGGTCTGGCGGTAGATACGGATTTTCACGGGCTTTCCCTTCCTAATTGAGCCGAAGGCGATGACGGGTCATCGACTTCTGCCGAAAGCGGGCGACGCTGGGCCGGGGAATGCCGCAAACGGGGCCGGTCAGGCGGGAGGGGGATCACCCGTCCTGCACGGAGCGGAGCGAAGGAAGGGCGGGGAAACCCGCCTGATCGCCAAGCGGAGCCGCGCAGCGGCGGAGACGGTCTAGCCCTTGCGGCAGGGGGCAGGAACAGGCCCCAAACGCGACAAATCAGCGCGGCGGCTTACCGCCTCAATCTGCGCCAGGACAGGCGGTGGCAGCTGCCACCGCCTGCACCGATCAGCCAGGCTTGCGGATCGCAAGCAAAACGGTGTTCACGTTGGTTCCGGCGTGGGCGAAAGAACCGGGGGGAAGGTCGATCCATTTGCGGCCGTGGAAATAGATCGCCTCGCAAGCAGCGATCATGCGGTGTAGCGCCTTGTGGCGCTGATCCTCGCCATACTCTGCCCGCGCGCTCATGATCGCCACCAGCACGCCTCCCGGCTTGAGAAAGGCGAGGGCATGACGCACATGGTCACAGTCGCGGCCTCGATCAAAAGGCGGGTTCATTATCACCGCGTCGAACGGTGCATAATGGGCCGGGTCCAGCGCAAGAAAATCGCCCTCGATCGCATCGGCAAAGCCATGGATTATGCGTAGTTCATGGGCGAAGCCGGGTTGCAGCTCCACGCAAGTTACATCGGCACCGGCGTTGCGCGCGGCCGAAGCAAGCGCGGCCTTCCCCGCGCTAGGCTCTAGAACGCGCTGGCCTGTGCTAATCCTCGCATGTTCGATGACCTGGGCGGCGATCTCCGGGGAAGTCATGAACGCGCCGAAGTTCTTGGCGGGCGTGATATGATAGGCCGGGGCCGCTTCGGCCTCGGTCGTCTCATAGCCGTCACCGATAGCCTCGCCGTAGTATTCCGCGAGCAACAGATTCACGTTCTGCAAAAGGTCGTCGCGCTCAAACCATATGTGCAGATTGCCATTCTTGAAGACGCGAACGCGGAAATAGTCGCCCTCGATCACGGTTGGCAGCGATCCGCGCACGCGCGCGGCATCGGCAACCTGTGAAGCGATGCTCTGGCCCTCTGAAACAGGGGGCTTTTCGTCCAGTTCCAGAAAGACGCGCTCCACGTCCCGCAACGTGTCGCGGCGCTCGTAGCGGTCCCATGATCCCCATTCGTTCAAGGCGCGGTCGATGATGAGACGCGCGCCGATCTTGAAACCGTTGTGCGAGCGAAAGCGGCGATCCAGCTTGGCGAAGACGTTGGCGATGCCGCGCAAATAAAGGTCGCGCCGGTTGGTCCAGATATTCCCGAAAGTCGCGGCGCAGTTGTCGGGCGTGAACGGCACGGGATCATCGCGCAAGCCGTCATGAAACTCCTTCCGGGCCTGCTGGTCTAGCAGCTGGTCAAAACCCAGCTGCTCCATGAGGGCCGCCCAGCACCGGCGGTCCATCGTGTGCGTCAAGACGCGCTCGAAATTGTAGCGTGCGTCGATGGTCTTGCGCGCTCCCGTCTCCTTGTCGCGCTGGTCGATAGGCTGCGACTGGATAAAAGCGCGGGTCAACGTGTCCTCGGTCCAGTCGCGGCCACATGACAGCGACAGTGCGCCGCCAAGGGTCAGGCGCGCCGCCTCGTCGCGGGTTGCATGGTAGTTGTCATAGAGGCTCAGCCAAAGGGCTATGGCCTTGTCTCGGCCGTCGCAAATATCCGCAATCTGCGCGGGCGTCATAAGCTCCTGGCCCATGCTCACGCCCCCCCGACAATAAGAGCACCAAAGCCGAAGCCCTCGGCGGCGTCCTCGATGGTGGTCACAAGGCCGTCAAAATCTTCATCCGGCCCTAGTAGGTCGGCAACCTCGATGACGGCGGGAAGGTCAGCGCCATGATTTTCGGCAAGGTCTTTGATGTAGCCGAAGCGGTCGAAATTGCCCTCTTCCTCATAGCGAGCGAGCGGGATGGTGCGGGCGGCGTTGATCCGAAGAATCGTTGCCAGCGGAATGTCGGTCATGTGCTGTTTTCCCTGCCTAGAATGGAGCCGAAGGCGATGACGGGTCATCGACTTCTGCCCAGCGGCGAGCAGGGCCGGGGAATGCCGCAAATCAGGGCCGATCAGGGGGGAGGGGGATCACCCGTCCTGCACGGAGCGTAGCGAAGGAAGGGCGGGGAAACCCGCCTGATCGCCAAGCGAGGCCGCATAGCGGCCGAGACGGTCCAGCCCTTGCGGCAGGGGGCAGGAACAGGCCCCAAAGTCGGACAGCGGACGCGGCGGCATTGCCGCCTCAATCTAGGGAAAAGCGCCCGCTAGGTCATAGCGTAGCGGCGACCTAGCGGGCGCTGCGGCATGTCGCCGGCGACATGCCCAACGGATAGCGCCGGAAGCATCCAAACAATCGGATCCTCCGTCATTTTAGTTGCCCGAGCGGTTGCGCGACACGTCCGCATAAGGTTTGCGGCGGCACTGGCTACACCGAAGCCGCGCGATCAGCTCGTAAATGCAAGTATCGAAAGAGATGCGGCGCGAGCGGGCGAAGTCGCCCAGCGGGGCGACGACGCGGCGACCGCAAGCGCACTGGATTCGCAGATAGCAGCCTTGCCGATACCAGATAGGATCAATGGGCTTGGGGCGGTTGTAGTTCGCGGCCATTGGGCGCTTATGCGCCAAACGGAACAGGAGGGGAACGCGCCGCGCGCGCGCCGGTTATTGGATTGGCAAGGGAAAAGGGCTATATAGGCAATGCTTCGTGTGCTGATTCATTTCACGCACCTACCTGAACCCGCCGTGCTGTCACACGGCGGGTTCAAACATTTAGGGCGGGCGGCCCTGTCAGACCACCCGCCCCGCTGGATCAGCCCTTATCGGACTTCCCCAGCTTCACAATTGCGATCACGAGCGCGATGGCTGCGATCGTCAATTGAGCTGCTTCATATGCTGTCAAATCACATCACCTCCTTTGAGCGAGAGGATTTGCGAAGGGCCGCTGTCACAGTCCCTCGCCCTCGCTCGATGAAGGCTATACAACGGATTGGCGGGAACGCGCGCGAAACGCTCTTCATATTTTCATAAAGCCGTGGGATCATCGCCAGCGACCGTTGATGAAAAGGGGAAGCTATGGGCCTCGTATCGCAGGTTAGCGCCGATGACCGGGAAAGCGCATGGCGAATAGTCCGTCATCGCGAAATCATGGAACGACTGATTCCGCTTTGGGCCGTGCTTGGCGTCGCACTGGTGCTGATGGGCGTGGACCTGGGCGGGCGTCTGCTGTGGACGCTGCCGATGATCGGATATGTCTTTGGGGTGATGGCGGTCGATCACGGCCCTGATTACCGCGCCGCGAATTATTGGGTGCCGGTCCTGGGAAGCCAAGCGGCGGCGCTGCTGCCTCTCATCGCCAGATTCTAGATCTCTCTGGAGCGGTGGCAGCTGCCACCGCTCCACGCGCGTCAAGCTCTGCCCTCGAAGCGGGCGATCAGCTGCTCCGCTACGGAAGTAATTTCGGCGGGGTCGGCGGTTTGAGTGCAATCGCCACCTACAACAGCGCCGAGCGTGCCGCCGTCCAGTTGGACAACGTGGACACGCCACACGTCGCGCCGGAGTTCGTATTGATCGGGAAGCGGCCTCTGCATGATTTCATGAAACACCAGGTCAACCCATTGGCGCGCGTCCGGATCAGAAGACGCATCGGCGTAGTCCGCGCGGCTCGCCATGACGCTGTATCGGTCGCCTAGCATGAATTGGCGTTCGCGCCCGCGCCGGTCCTGCTCGATCCGCGTCACGCGATCTTTTTCCGCCCGCTTCATGGCCTGTTTCATCCGAACATCGTCGGCGCCGCGCGTCAGCGCCGCCATGATGTTCGGGACGCGCGCGGGCATGTAATGCCCCGCGCGCTCGGCCGCCTCGATCACAAATTGCAAATCGCTGATCTCTGTGGGGGAAAGGGTGACGCGAACGGCGCTCGCCGTGTTGCTGATCTTCATGGCTGCGGCTCCGGCTCATCCTTCGCCTTGTAGGCGGCAAGGCCAATCCATGATCCGTTGTCGCCGCGAAACTGGCGCACAACATCGCCACCGTCCCAATGGCCGGTGAAGATGCCGCGCCGGTTGATGCCGCCGACGGGGCGCGTGCGCGCCGCCAGAAGGCGGGCGCGGCGCGTGTCTCGATCTAGGTGGCGCATGGGTTGCATGGTCAATCCTTCCTATTCGCTGGCGGTGTCGAGTTGCGTGCCGATCTCGTCGGCGTCGAAGTCTTCAAGGGATGAAATCGCGCTTTCCAGTTCGGAAATTGCGGCTTCCATCGCCTGCGCGCGTTCGCTGTCCTCAAGGCTGGGGGGCAGATTCTCGCGGGCGGCCTGCTCGTCATCCTTGATGGTTTCGAGCATGTCGCGCGCCTCGTCCAACAGGGCCTTGCCCTTGTCGATCAGCGCGCGGGCGGCGACGATCTGCTTACGGCGTTCGCGGTTCATGCTTCTGCCCTCACGTCGCCGCTGTCGATCTGAAAGCCTGCGCGGGCCAGCTCGTCACAAAGGGCGCGCTGCCGATCCTCGCGGGTGCCGCTGATGGCGATGTAGCTGCACCGGCCATCGTGGAAGGCGAAGCCTGCGCGTTTCAGGCATCCGCGAAACCGCTGGTGGGTGCGGTCGCTCCAATCCAATGTGCCCGCATAGTTGCGGAAGGCGGCGACGGCGCAGACGGAACCGTAATTCTCATCACGCCAGCTAAGCTCGATAACCGGGGCCGATTTGGTCATGGTGGCCTCCCTCAATATTCGCTGGTCAGGAGAATGGTGAGCACGCGGGTTGTGGCATCGGGGTTCCACGGTTCGGCGCTGCCAAATTCAAGATCGCGGTCGTAATAGTCGAACTTCCACATGACCGAGAGGGCAGGGCGCGCGCTGTCGTCGGTCCAGCGGGTATGCCATTGGCCGATCACGTCGCGATAAAGGAAACCGGCGTCATGCTCGCCGTGCGGGTCGTTGTCGGGTGTGAAATCCTCAAAGCCCTCGATCATCTTGAGAATGTCGGTCTGCGTATTCTCGTCCAGCGCCGCGATGCCTTGCGTAATCACGGTGCGACAAGTCACGCCCATCGTTCGCCGCGCAATGTCGTTCAGCGCCGCAACGGTGGCGATCTGGTCAGTTGTCGCTTCCATTTTCCTCACTCCTTTAGGCGAAGCCGCTGCCTGCGGCCTGCGGCTCTGACCCGCTGGCGAAGCGCGGGATGGGGAGGGGGAAGCAAAATCGATGGGAGTGGTGCGGGCGGCACGACTAGGGAGGCCCCGGCGCGCGCGAGCGCGCCGGAACTGGCCGAACTTGTCGGGCAACCCGGTCCTGTCGATTATGCTTCGGGAACGAAAGGGCGGGTGCCCTTGGCGTTCCCCCCGGTGGCAGCTGCCACCACCGGCAAGGCGCGGCCCTGGGCCGCTCGATCCTATGTGGCAGCTGACAGACTATTAAGCGCGCGGCCCTGGCCGCTCATTTTCAGCGCTCGCGGTCCTTTGATTTCTCGGCGGTCGGCGTCGGTGATTTGCCTTCGCGCAATGTTGCGGCGACATGGGCCTTTGCGCTTTCGACGATCTGCGCCAGCTGTTCCTTCGATGCGCCGCGCTCGGTGGCTGTGGCGACGCGCTTATCAATGGCGAGCTGGAATTGCGCGAACCTGGCATCGGCCCGGTTCTGCTCGGGCGAGTTTTTCTCGAATTGCGCAGCAAGGCGTAGATCAACCTGACTGACGCCGGGAGGCATGACTTGCAGACGTAGCGCGCGATCGGCGGCCTGAATGTCGCGGTCGGTCATCTTCGAAAGGAAATCTGCGGCGCCCGCGCTGATGGCGCGGACTCTTTGCAGCGGGTCCATGCCCTCGGACCAATTGACTTCGATCTGATGATAGCGGCGCTGCTCAATCAGCTGAAGGTGGTGCATCGGCCCTTTGGGGTCACGGAAAAAGGCAAGCTCCTGCGCTGAACGCGCGGCCAGCTGGCGCATGTCAGCGGACGTTTCCGCGATCCGGTTAAGCTGCTCATGCTGCCGCGACGCAACGGTTTGCGCAGTAGGCAGGTAACGGCTGATTTGATCCTTGGCCTGCTCGATACTCATTGCGCGTCGTTCGCCAACTGGCATGAGGGATTCCATCGAGGGCGGAAACGCGATGCCCGCTGCCCCACGCGCTGGCTCGACGCGGTTCTGTTCGAGCGGCATTGCATCACGGATGACTTTGGCGAGGGAGGCGTGATTTCCGGTATGGAAGCTGTCGCGGCTCGCCTCCATCCAGTCCTTCGGCCCCATTGCCTGGATTGAGACGAATTTTTCGGCCGCAAGGGAATGTAGCTGCAAGTGCAGCCGCATGGTGCGGCCATTGCCCTCACGGAACGGATGAACGGCATTTAATTCGGAAATATGCCGCCCCATGGTATCGGCAAAGCGATCACGATCCATCGACTTGAGGGTTTGGAGGTCGGGCAGCTGCTTAAATTCGTGCTCCATGCTGCGGGCAATGAAGTGCGCTCGGGCAAAAGTGCTGCCGGGTTTGCTTATGTCCACAGTTCGAAAGCGCCCCGCCCAATCATATACGTCCTGAAACAGATGATTGTGCAGCTCGCGATACTCGCGCGCGTTCGTCGCCGGCGCGGCGCGCTGCACGACAAGCTCGCCATGTCGGACAACCGAGAAGAAAGCTTCTCGCTCCTTGAGGATATTATCGTCGCGGATTCCCAGCTTGTTCCGAAGAACGTCGCTGTTACGCCAGGTGTAAGGGTCGCTCACCTGTCATGCAGCGAGTTTCTGGCGGGACAGAACATCACGGTTGTAGTCCTGCGCCAGACCAATCGCCACATCGACGGGAATTTGGGTTTCGACCAACAGCAAACAAAAAGAGTGGTCATCCGAAACCAATTCAAGTCCTTCAATCTTGCAATTTGCGATTGCCTCGCAATAAGCTGCCATAACGGCAGGAATGTCTTCCTGCCGACGAGGCTCATACCCCATCGCGTTGATGCGATTCCTGTAGGTGTCGATGATATTTTCCATTTTGCACCTAAAAACGACCTGCTCCCGCCCATAGTTAACATGTCGGGATTTGTATATAAACCACATTGAGTAGCCCCCGAATTTCACCTTCCCAAAGCGGGACGCCGCGCTTGCGCGGCGTCTCGTGCATTTTGCAGGGCGGGGCATTCAATCCGCTTGGTCGGTCATCATCGCCAACAGGTAGTCGGCGGCGTTCTGTGCCTCACGGGCGGCCTCAAAAATGGCGCGCTTGTCATTGCGGAGCGCGGTCAACCAGTGCTCGATATACGCGGCATGATCTTCGCGTTCCTCGACCTTGAAACCGACAATCGCACCGATGAAGGATGCGCCCAGCTCGGCCACGAGTTCGTCCCTCGCGTAGTCGGCGCGGCTCGTTGAAATCAAGGTTTTCCGGTTGAGGCGGCTTTCATGCCCTGCATGATGCACGGCCTCGTGCGCAAGCGTGGCATAGTAGTCGTCGGCGGAATGGAACGCTTCAAAAGCGGGCATTTGGATATAGTCGTCGCGGGTGTGATAATAGGCTTGCGATCCGCCAATGCGAACGGTTGCGTCGATGCGAGAGAACATCACTTCAAGTTCAACATCGCGGGTTTCGGGATTGGTGATGATCGGGGCGGGCGCGGGATATTTGCCGTCCAGTCCCTCGACCTGATCGGCATTGAAAACCGTGTATCGTTTCAGGAACGGAATGGCGCGCTCGTCGTCCGTTTCGGAGTCTTTAACGACAAGCTTGTTGGCATAGACAACGGTGGTCCCCTTGCTGCCCTTCCTGACATTGCCGCCAAGCTCCAATGCCTGTTTGAAGGTCAGCCAATAGGGCGAGGCGAAGCCCTGACGCATGGCACTGGCCCAAAGGCTGAGGACATTGATCCCACGATAGGCAACCCCATTGTGCCGGAGCGGAATGGTCGGCCCACCGCTCCACGGCTTCACCCAAGGCTTTGTCCCCGCTTCCAACATCGCAAGAATGTCGTCGGTGACGGCCTGATAAATGTCGATCCGGTTCGTTTCCTTGGCCATTTTCCTCACTCCTTTAGGCGAAGCCGCTGCCTGCGGCCTGCGGCTCTGACCCGCTGGCGAAGCGCGGGATGGGGAGGGGGAAGCAAAATCGATGGGAGTGGTGCGGGCGGCACGACTAGGGAG
>Ga0209147_100425_pt1 | contig 27590 bp, 20 predicted proteins | sample AraplaCol_mLB_r2_FD_184278 | JGI IMG/M metagenome (GOLD analysis project Ga0209147, IMG submission 184278) | Arabidopsis root microbial communities from North Carolina, USA - plate scrape CL_Col_mLB_r2 (SPAdes) (version 2) | ecosystem: Host-associated > Plants > Roots > Endosphere | place: USA... | reverse complement strand
TGCGCGACTGGGTCGGCAAGCAGATCGGGCCGATCGCGAAGCCGAAGGACATCCGCTTCGGCGACAACCTGCCGAAGACGCGCTCGGGCAAGATCATGCGGCGCCTGCTGCGTTCGCTCGCCAAGGGTGAAGCGATCACGCAGGACACGTCCACGCTCGAGAACCCGGCCATCCTCGACCAGTTGAACCGTTCGCTGTAACACCGCCCGCCCGGGCGGAGCGTTTCGCTTCGTCGCGGTGCCGGGATGCGGTCGCATTCCGGCCCTCGCGAAGCACCGCCGTGCGTTCCCCGACGGCACGGCGTGCAGGCGGCACGCGTCGATTCCGCCGCCGCAATATTAATTAGCTATACGTATTACTAAATTCAACAAAACGGAGACAGACGATGAAGATCACGACACGGACGATTTGCGCGGCGCTGCTCGGCGCGGCGGCGAGCACGAGTGTTTTCGCGCAGAGCAGCGTCACGCTGTACGGCGACCTCGACGCCGCGTTGCTTTACACGAGCCGGTCGCTCGACTCGACGACCGGCGGCAATGCGGGCCGCCAGTTCGCGCTGACCGACACCGGCATGACGCCGACCAACTTCGGCTTGACGGGTACCGAGGATCTCGGCGGCGGGCTGCACGCGAAGTTCAAGCTCGAGAGCGGCTTCAACATCACCGACGGGGCGTTCGGCCATTCGAACGGCAACTTCTTCGGCCGCCAGGCGTGGGTCGGGATCGACGGCGGGTTCGGCGAAACGAAGATCGGCCTGCAGTTCTCGCCGTTCGTGCTCGCGGTGCTCGGATCGGACCCGCGCAACGTTTCGCACTTCGGCGCCGCGCTGATCCCCTACGTCGACAACGTGCTCGTCACCGGCCTCTTCAACCCGAATGCGATTTCGTACACGAGCCCGACGATCGCCGGGCTCACGGGCAGCGCGATGTTCGGCTTCGGCGGAAAAGCCGGGGACTTCCAGGCGGGACGCCAGTATTCCGGCAGTCTCACGTATACGAATGGCGGCTTCATGCTCAACGCGGCGCTCTACGACGGCAACGGCGGCACGTCGCCGACGCCGGTATCGAGCACGGTCGCGTTCGTCGGCCGCACGATCGGCACCGCCTACACGTTCGGGCCCGTGACCGGCAAGGCGTCGTTCACGAGCTACAAGGTTGCCGGTTCGTTCAGCAACAACGTGTACAGCGCCGGCCTCGACTATCGCGTCACGCCGGCCCTCGACCTGAACACCGGCGCGTGGTACACGATCGATCGCAACGATTCGCACAATCATTCGCTGCTCGCCGCGATCGGCGCCGACTACAGCCTGTCGAAGCGAACGGGCCTGTACGCGCAGGTCGGTGTCGTCAACAACCATGGTGCGATGAATACGGGCCTCGGCATCACGGGCGGCGCGCTGTTCGGGTTGCCGGGCACGACGGTCGGCGTCAACGCCGGCATCCACCACGTGTTCTGACGCGGCGCGGCGCGTCCGGCCGGACGGGCAGCCCGCGTGCGCCCGGCCGGCCCGGCGTCGGAACACGGCCGCCGCAAAAGCAGCAAACGCCGTGAATGGCGGGCAACGCGCGGCAGCGGCCGGACGATCCGCCATCCCGATCCCGGTCTCGATGTTTACCCGACCTCAAGTCCGTGCCCTCGGTGCCGTCAAGACAGGAGCGCACGCCCAGCATCCGCCGATGACCAGGCATGCGTCCCTTCAAGGAGACCCAGCAACGTGAACTTCTTCGGAATCGGCCGCGGCCACCGTTCGTCGCGCGCGCTCGTCGGCGACATCGCCGAGCAGGCCGGCAAGCTCGGCATCGAGATCTGCGACGTGTCGGGTCACGTCGAGGAAGTCGCGGCCCGCGTCGCCCGACAGGCGGAGGTCTGCCACACGCTGCGCGAATCGGCCGCCGTCACGTTGCGCGGCAACCACCGGATTGCCGAGGCCGCGCAGCAGGTGCGCGCCGTGAGCGCGAATGCGTCGGACGCGGTTCGCCAGTCGCAACAGACGATCGAGGCGTCGCTCGCCGACATCCACGGCCTCGTCGAAGGCGTCACGTCGATCGGCAACCAGATGGGTGCGCTGCGCGACGCGCTCGATCATGTACGCGCCGTGTCCGAGGAGATCTCCGTGATCGCGCGACAGACTCACCTGCTCGCGCTGAACGCCGCGATCGAGGCCGCACGCGCCGGCGATTCGGGCCGCAGCTTCGCCGTCGTCGCGGCCGAGGTCAAGAACCTGTCCGCGAAGACCGGACAGGCAACGGCCCAGATCGAGACGACCCTCGCGCGCCTCGCCGAGCAGACCGAACACCTGATCGCGGAAGGAACCGACAACGCCGCCCGCGCGCATCGCGTGCGCGAGGGCACGCGTACGATCGGCGAGGTCGTGCACGCGACCGGGCACGCGATCACCGAGCTCGCCGGCGAGGCCGAGCAGATCGCGTCGCTGACGGACGACATCGAGACGCAATGCCACCGGCTCGACGAACAGGTCGGCGAGATGGCATCCGGCGTCGAGGATTCGAGCGACAACTTCTCGCAGGCCAAGGACCGGCTCGGCAACCTGCTCTCCGTCTCCGAGACGCTCATCGAACTCACGGCCGCGACCGGCATCGAATCGCCCGACACGCGCCTGATCGACACCGCGCGGCACACGGCCGCCGCGATCAGCAAGCGCTTCGAGGATGCGGTCGGGCGCGGCGAGATCGCACTCGACGCACTCTTCGACGCGCACTACGTGCCGATTCCCGGCACCGATCCGCAGCAGTTCATGACGCGCTTCACCGACTTCACCGATCGCGTGCTGCCGGCCATCCAGGAGCCGGTGCTCGGGATCGATGCACGCATCGTCTATTGCGCAAGCTTCGACCGGCAGTGCTACCTGCCGACCCACAACCGGAAATTCTCGCTGCCCCAGCGCGCGGACGCCGCGTGGAACGCCGCGAACTGCCGGAATCGCCGGATCTACACGGACCGCACGGCGCGCACCTCCGTGTCGCATACCAAGCCGTTCCTGCTGCAGACCTATCGGCGCGACATGGGCAACGGCAACTTCGCGCTGATGAAGGACGTTTCCGCTCCCATCGTCGTCGGCGGACGGCAATGGGGCGTGCTGCGGATCGGCTACAGCGTCTGAGTCCGGCCTGCACCGGCAGGCCGTCGTCCATTACTGTTCGAGCCCCACCGCCAGCGGCCGCTGGTCGCCGCGGCCGTGATCGTCGACCACGCGCACCGTATAGCTGCCGGCCGTCCGCGGCTGCCAGAACAGCGCATCGCCCGGCACGCTGCGCCCGACGAACGCATCGTTGACGAACCAGTACAGCGCATGCGCGCTCGCATCGGCCGTCGCGTTGAACGCGATGCGCGTCTCCTCCGTACTCTTCACGCGCATCGCATACGTACTGCCGCGCAGCGGCGACGTGATGCGCGGCGGATCGCCGTCGACCTGCCCCGCGTCGCGGCACTCCGCGTTCTGCGGCGGCCGCCGGCGCGCAATGCCGGCCTGCACGAACACCTGCTGCAGATCCGACGGCCAGAACTCGAAGATCTCCGTATGCGTGCGCTTGCCGTCGTAAGGCGGGCACGCGGCCTTCCCCGTCGCGTCGTCGATCACGACCGGCCGGTGCACGGTGCTCACACGGATCGGCGACGTGCCCGGAATGAACCACGTCCAGCCCTGCTGCGGGCACCACTCGTTCGGCAGGTCGCCGCTCGCGAGGCAGATCCGCACGCGCTTCAGGCGCGGCGGCACCGCGCGCGGCGGCTCGACGAGCGTGCGCTCGGCATTCAACGCGTCGACGACCTGGAAGAACAGCGGCGCGGCCGCGTCGACGCCGACGAACGCCGTATTGGTCGAGTTGTCGAAATTGCCGACCCACACGACCAGCACGTACGGGCCGAACACGCCGGCCGTCCACGCATCGCGGAACGACCATGACGTGCCGGTCTTCCAGTAGACGGGCACGCTCGACGGCTGCGCGCCGCTCGTTTCGTCGGGGCGCAGATGCTGGCGCAGCATGTCCATCGTCATGTAGCTCGCCTCCGCGCTCAACAAACGCCGGCCGGGCGGCGCCGGTTCGTCCGCGCGCAGCCGCAGCGGCCGGAATTCGCCGCGATTCGCGAGCATCGCGTAGAGGCCCGCGAGATCCTGCATCGTCACTTCGCCGCCGCCGAGCACGAGCGCGAGCCCGTAGTGCTGCGCGCTCGCGAGCCGGCGCACGCCGGCTTCCTGCAGGAACCGGTACAGGTCGGGCGACTTGAGCTGCGACGCGACCCACACGGCCGGCACGTTGCGGCTGCGGTTCAGCGCGTCGGTCGCGGTGATCGGCCCGAGGAAATGCCCGTCGAAATTCTCCGGCGCATACGGGCCGAACGCGGTCGGCACGTCGCGCAGCACCGTTTGCGGATGCAGCACGCCCTGGTCGAAACCGAGCGCATAGATGAACGGCTTGAGCGTCGAGCCCGGCGAGCGCCGCGCGAGCGTGCCGTTCACCTGCCCGTCGATCGTGCGGTCAAAGAAGTTCGCGGAACCGACCAGCGCCTTCACGCCCATGTCGCGCGTATCGACGAGGATGGCCGCCGCATTGCGCACGCCGCGCGTGTCGTTGCGCGCGACATAACGCGCGATCTGCCGTTCGAGCGTGCGCTGCAGGTCGAGATCGAGCGTCGTCACGAGCCGCGCACCGCCGTCGCTGTCGTCCGGCGCACCGCCCGAGGCCGTGCGCCACGCGTTGCGTGCGGCGAGCGCCTGGCCGACCGCGTGCGGCGCATCGAAAGGCAGGGCCGACAAGGGCCGCATCGCCAGCGGCAACGCGAACAGCGGCTTGAGCGACGCATCGCCCGGATGCTTCGTCAGCCAGCGCGCATACAGCCGGTTGCGCGACGCGGCCAGCGCACGGTTGATCTCGTCCTGCCCGCCGCGCACGCGCCGCGCCGGGTCCTGCGGAATCACCGCGAGCGCGAGCGCCTCGGGCAGCGTCAGCGCATCGGGCATCCGGTCGAAATACACGACGCTCGCGGTGCCCGCGCCTTCGACGTTGCGGCCGTAGGGCGCATCGTTCAGATAGGCTTCGAGGATCTGCCGTTTCGAATAGAAGAGTTCGAGCTGCACCGCGCGCGCAACCTGCTCGAGCTTGCCCGCCGGCGTGCGCGTGTTCAGCCGCCACAGCGAGCGCGCGAGCTGCATCGTCAGCGTCGAGCCGCCCTGCGGATTGCCGCCGCGCACATACGTGATCCACGCACCGCGTGCGAGGCCGTAAGGGTTGAAGCCGGGATGCCAGCGGAACCAGCGGTCCTCGTGCAGCATCACGGCCTCGACGAGCTGCGGCGACATCCGGTCGAGCGGCACCCACAGGCGGTAGCGGTCGTCCTTCGCCAGCGTGAGCCGCAACAAGCGGCCCTGTGCATCGACCACCGCGACCGACGACGGCTTCCAGTCGCGCAGCGGCGGATGTGGCCACAGCCGGCACGCGGCCAGCGCACCGAATACGAGCAGCGCGCCGGCGATCCAGTTCTGCCAGCGATGCAGCCAGCGGCCGGCGCCGCGCAGCGCGCGCCGCAGCACCGGGGCGTCAGCCACGCGCAGGCGCTCCGCGCACCCGGCACGGCCGTTGCAGCCGCGTCGTCATCGCACGCGCTCCACGGTCAACGCCGTGCCGCCGGGTGCCTGTGCCTGCACGCGGCGGTCGTACATCGACTCGCCGTAAGCCGGCGGCGCGACGAAGCGGCCCGCGTTGCTCGCCTTGATCCGGTAGACGAACTCGCGCACGTCGGTCGTCGCCGTGCCGTAGATCACCACGCGGTCCTCGCGCACGTCCGCGAACTGCGGCTGCCACGTGGAGCCCTTGACGCCGATCGGCGAACGCCACGGCGCATCGGCCGCCGGCGCCGACGCCGACGCGCCGCCGTCGCTGTCGGCGTCCTGCGTGTCGGCGACGGGCGGCGGCGCGATCACCGGATCGAAGCCGCCGGGCAGCAGGTCGACGATCGCGACGTTGCCGACGTTCGCCTGGCCCGTCGCGCGGATCTTCAGGTGCACGTCGATCTCCTGGCCGAGCGTGATCTTGCCGAGCGGCTTGCCGTCCGTGTCGGTGTAGTCGCGCACGATCTCCAGGCCGTTCCTGATCGCCTTCGTCGACGTGCCGCGGTCGTAGCCCGACTGGCTCGCGATCCACCACGCGGGCAGCGTGCTGCCGTTCACGAAGTCGACGCGCGACGCACCGGCCGCCCACGTCCCCGAGCGCACGAGGTTCGCCTGGATCGACGACACGTCCTTCGGCGCGGCGCCCGCGCGCACCTCGTCGATCGCGAGCTGGTCGAGCTGCCCCGCGCTCGACGCCGCATACGCATCGAGCGCGAGGATCGTCATCGCCGACGACAGCGTGTTGTAGCGGTTGTCGACGAGCGGCGCGGCGAGGTTGTCCATCGCGCGCGGCGACAGCTTGCGCACGCGCTCCGGGAAGTGCTTCGCGATCAGGTACAGCACGCTCGCGTCGCGCGTCAGCGGATCGAGGTAGTAGCCGGTCACGTAACCGCCGTCGGACGCGCGCTTGCGCTCGAGCAGCGCCTGCGGGCCCGCGATCAGCGCCGCGGCCTCCTTGTCCTGCTTCAGCAGCTGGTACGACGCGGCGAGCCAGGCGGCCGCAAGGTCGTTCTTCCAGTCGTTCGGATACGCGTCCTGCAGCCGCTTCTGCACGGCCGCGAGGCTGTTGGTCGTCACGTTGCCCTGGCGCGTCAGCAAGTACACCGCGTAAGCGCGCTGGCGCAGCAGGTCGAGCGAACCGAGCGAATCGTTCGCCGCGAGCTTCTGCAGATACTGGTTGCCCGCGTCGAGCATGTCCTTCGGCACGGCGATGCCGCGCTCGCGCGCGTCGAGCAACACGTGCATCGCGTACGCGGACACGAACGGATCGGCGTCGGGCGTCGCGCTCCACAGGCCGAACCCGCCCTGCGCGTTCTGCCGGCCGCGCAGCACGCCGAGGAACTGCGCGATCGCCGCCGCGTTCGTCGTGTCGGCGCCGGCGTCGGTCGCATGCATCGCGCTCGTCAGCGCGCGCACCGACAGCCACTTCGCCGCGAACACGCGCGGCACGGCCGCGCTCACCATCTGCTCGCTGCAGTAGTGCTCGAAATTGACGAGATACGACGCCACCCCTTCGGACAGCACGAGCGGCGCGGTCGAGATGCTCGCGTCGCGCGAGGCATACGCGTCGTACATCGACCGCAGGTTCGGCACGCTCGCCTTCTTGCCCGGGTCGAGCCGCGCGATGTCGAGCTGCGTGCGGAACGCGGCGGCCGGCCGCACCGACACGTCGACGCGTTGCTGCGCGCCCTTCGCGCCGTAGCGCGCACCGAACGACAGCGCGCCCGAGCCGAGCGTATCGGTCGCCTTCACGCGGAACATCGCGACGCCCTCGTGCTGCGGCGCGAGCGCGACGTTCTGCGTGGCCGGCCCGATCACCTGCAACTGCGGCCCCGTCTTCAGCGTGACCGCGACCGGCACCGGCTGGTTGCCCGCGCCCGTCAGGTTGTTCGAGACACCGACGCTGACGTCGGCCTCGTCACCCGGCGCGAGCGTCGTCGGCACGTTCGGCGACAGCACGAAGTCGCCGCGCACCGTCGTCGCGCCCTCGAACGTGCCGACCAGGTCCGGCGACACCGACACGGCCATCACGCGCAGCTTGCCGTTGAAGTAGTCGGGCACGGTGTAGCTCAGGCGCGTGTCGCCGTTCACGTCGACGATCCCCGACCAGTAGACGACCGGCTTGTCGCGCTTGCGCTTGAACGGGTTCAACTGACGGCCGATCGCGTCGTCGGCGTCGCCGCCCGGCGCGGCCATCGCCATCAGCTTCTCGAAGTCCGGCAGGATCAGGTCGAGGATCTGCGACGTGCCGACTTCGAGCATCCGCTTGCGGAAGAAGAACTTCAGCGGATCGCCGAGCTTGTAGCGCGCGACCTGCAGGATGCCCTCGTCGACCGCGAACACGACGACCTTCGCGGGCTTCGCCGAATGCACGGTGAAATTCACCGTGTCGCCGGGTTTCACGAGCGCCGGCGCATCGACCGACAGCGCGTTGCGGCGCGCATCGAGGTTCACCGAGAACGGCACGACGCCGTAGCTCAGCGGGCTCATGAAGATTTCATCGGACGACGGATCGCGGATGTACTGCACGTTGATGTAACCGTTGCCCTCGAAACCGGCCGGCACCGTGATGTGCTGGATCGAGCTCGTCGTGTCCGCATGGAACCATGCGTGCGCATACACCTTGTCGCGCTCGATCGTGATCAGGCCGCTGCCCGCGTAAGGCGCGCGGATCGCGACCTCGACCTGCTCGCCCGGCTTGTAGTCGTGCTTCGCGAGGCTCACCTGCAGCTCCGCGTTGCGGTCGAGCGAACGCGTGACGTTCGCGTCGCCCGTGACCGAATACTCGATCCGGTTCACCGCGGCGCCGTCCGCGTCGCGGATCACGAGCGCATAGCTGCCCGGCTTGTCGGTGCGCAGCGTGAAATCGAGCCCGGCCGCCGGAATCGTCAGCGGCTTCTCGTCGACGGGCACCTCCTTCAGCCGCGAATCGTATTTGTATGCGCCGGAATCCTGCTTGGTCAGCACCGACACGTAGCGCTCCTCGACCAGCTGCGCGCGCAGGCCCTTCACGTCGATCGCCTTCGCGTTCGGATCGATCGCGACGAGCCGCACCGTGCGCGGGCTGCCGCGCTTCACGTAGCCGAGATCGTCGACGGACTTGTAGCCGACGAGCCAGTCGTTGTTCGACACGAGCGTCTGCGCGTTCGCGGCGACGTTGCGCCCGCCTTCCGCTTCATAGGCCTTCGCCTGGAAGTAGAGCTGGTAGGTCGAGTCCGCGTACTTGTCGAGGTCGAGGTCGAATTCGGCATGGCCGTGCTCGTCGGTCGTGCCGTCCTGCAGCGTCGTCGTGTAGCCCTCCTTCGCGCGGCGCGCGTCGAAGAAGTGATAGCCCTGCCAGCTGCGGAACGACGGCCACACCGGGCGCAGCGTCAGTGTCGCCGCGACGCGACGCTTCTCCGCCGGCGTACCGAACAGGTTCTGCGCGTCGACGACGCCCTTCAGCCCCTTCGGCTTCACCCACCCTTCGACGACCTGCTGCGACAGCTTCGCGTCGACCTTCATCCGATCCGGCAGGAACTCCTTCACCTGCACCGCCGTGCTGCCGATCGGCTCCGCGCCGGGCTGGCCGTCCTTGACGATGTACAGGTTGACCGTCCACGTGCCGGTCGGCGCCGTTTCGGCCGTCGTATAGCCGAGCTCGGTGAAGCCCGTCGCATCGACCGTCACCGGCTTGCGCTCGACCGTGATCCCGCGCGGGTCGACGATCTCCGCCTGCAGCGGCACGCCGGCCGGGCTGCGCGCCCAGCTCGCGGCACGCACGATCAGGCCGATGTGGAACGGATCGCCGGGCCGGTACAGGCCGCGATCCGAGAACAGGTAGGCGGACAGTTGCCCCTGGCCCGTCGCATTGCGCTCGCCGTCGACGTCGAAACGCGAGAAGTCGAGCTGGCGATCGCGGCCGGCCACCGGCAGGAACGACAGGTCGGTGTCCTTCTTCACGACGTACAGCTGCGGCCGCTTCTCGCGGTCGAGCCCCTTGAACGCCGGGAAATGCACGATGCCGTCGGTGGCTGTCGTCTGCGTGAACAGCGCCTGGCCGTTCACCGCGAGCACCGATACCGTTGCGCCCGCAACCGGCTTGCCCGTGCGGATCGACTGGACGAACACGTCCTGGCTGCCGTCGAGCGCCTTCTTGACCAGCATCCCGAGATCGGTCACGACGATCAGGCGCGTATCGCCGAGCGCGCTGTCGCTGTCGTTGTCGTTTCCGCTGCTGTCGCCCGAGTCGGCGTTGTCGGACTGATCCTGGCTGCCGTCGCCGGACGATGCATCGCCATCCTTCGCGTCGTCGGCCTTTTTCTTCTCGGCGGCCGGATCGTACTTCGTCAGGTGCAGCAGGAACACGCCGCGCTTGCCGCCCTTCAGGTACTGGCCGAGATCGATGCCTTCGTAATGCGCCTTGCCGGGGTCGCCGGCCGGGAATGCGCGCGTCTGCACGAAGCGCTCGACGATATGATCCTCGCTGAACGAATACGACAGCTCGGGCCGCGCGTACGTGCCGTTGTTGAAGCTCACGAGATGCTGGAGCTGGTCGGGCAGCACGCGGCCGATCTCGACCTTCATTCCCGGCAGGTTGCGCGACACGACCGACAACCGCTTGCTGCCGCTCATCGACAGCAGCGAACCGTCGGCCATGAAGCGCAGCAGCTTCGGATAGTCGGGCACCGTGAACGCGGTCGTCACGGGCTTGCCGAGCAGGTAGCCGCCGGCCGACTTCAGGTCGCCCTCGAACCGCACGACGACGCGCTCGCCCGGCGTCGCGTGGTACTTGAAGCTCTGCAGCGTCGCGAAATCGTTCTCGGTGGGCACCGCCTCGAGCGGCAGCGGCTTCGACTGCTTCAGCACCGCCTCGCTGATGTCGGCCACGTTCCATTCGTACGGCGGATCGTCGTCCGACTGATCGACGCCCGGCTTGCGCTTCGGCAGCACCCACGCCTTCGCGCGCGATGCGAGATCGGCGCTGCGCACGCCGTCGGACGCTTCCGCGACGAGCACCTGCTCGGGCTCGTAGCGCTCGTTGTCGACGAGCGTCGGCGCGATGTTGTCGATCGACAGGCTGTAGAGCCCCGGCACGTCGACCGATGCGTGCAACACGTCGGGCGTGCCGTTGCCGCCGCGCGCGCTCTTCACGCCCTTGTCGACGTCGAGCCGTGCGACCAGCGGATCGCGCGGAATCTCGAGCGGCTGCGAATACACCCACGCGCTCGTCTTCATCTTGTCGTAGTTGACCGTGTAGCGCAGCGGCGTCGCATTCTTGCCGTCGCGGCCGACCAGCACGAGGCCGATGCGCTTCTCGAATTCGGCCGGATCGACCGGATAGTTGAAGCGCAGCTGCAGCAGCGCCTGCTTCTCCGCCGGATTGTCGGGATTCCGGTAGAACTCGTTGTTGCCGAACGTGGCGGCAAACGCGGGCACATCGAACGCGAAGCGGTCGTCGTGCATCGTCACCTGCGGCGCGAACACCCGGTGCACCGCGAAACGCACCTCGACGTGCGCGCCGACCGGCCAGTCGGCCGCCGGCGTGAAGCGCAACGTCTTGTCGTCGACCCACGCCCACGCGCCCTTGAGCGCGGGCGTCATCTCGATGCCCTCTCCGGCCGGCTTGCCGACCTGCTCGATCGGCGCGGCCGATTGCGAGAACACGACGTCGAGCGGATGCACGGTGATCTTCGGCTTGTCGCTGTCGTCCACCTCATAGGTGGTGATCGGCGGCGCCTTCACGGTGAAAGTGACGGTCTCGGGCTCCGGCGGCTTCGGCCGATGCTTGAACCAGTAACCGCCGTAGCCGAGCGCGGCCGCGAGCAGCACGATGCCGCCGGCGTGCCACGGGCGGCGGCGCACGGCCGCGGCGGTGATGCCCATCCACGCGGGCGCCGTCCACGACACGTCGCCGACCAGCGGCCGCAGCGCGCAGCCGAGCAGCCACCAGACGAAGCCCGCCGCGCGAATCGGCAGGAGCAGCAGGAAGCGCAGCAAATCCATGTTGTTATTTCCTTGTTCAAGGACGTGCGGCCGGCTTCGGCGGCGTTCCCCGAGATTTATTGGTCTGTGACGGCGCGGCCCTGGTTGCGCCGGAATGCTTGGAATGTGGTGTTCGACCGGATGCTGGCCGCCATTATCGATCAGACCCGAAACGATGGAAATATCGGTGTGCCGGCACGCAACGCCGGCCGTCGACCGGCCGGTCGGGCGGGATTTCGGCGCGCCGCCCCAACCGCTGCGCGCACCCGCGCCGCGTTCGCTAGAATGCGCGGCTCGGCACGAATCGAATCGAAATGAAAGGAACCCGCTTGAAACTCCCGTTCGAATGGCAGATCGGGCTGCGCTATGCGCGCGGCGGCCGGCGCTCGGCCGGCGACGGCTTCGTGTCGTTCATTGCCGGCGCGGCGATGGCCGGCATCGCGCTCGGCGTCGCCGCACTGATCGTCGTGCTGTCGGTGATGAACGGTTTCCGGACCGAAGTGCGCGACCGGATGTTGTCGGTGCTCGCGCACGTGGAGATCTTCTCGCCCACCGGCGCGATGCCCGACTGGCGGCTCACCGCGCACGAATCGCTGCGGAACCCGGCGGTGCGCGCCGTCGCGCCCTACGTCGACGCGCAGGCGCTGCTGACGAACGCGGGCAGCGTGACGGGCGTCGCGCTGCGCGGCATCGACCCCGTGCTCGAGCCGCGCGTGTCCGAGATCGCGCGCAAGCCGAAGACGGGGCGGCTCGACGCGCTCGTGCCGGGCGGGATGGGCATCGTGCTCGGCTCGGCGCTGGCCGACGCGCTGCACGTGAAGATCGGCGACCGCATCACGTTCTTCGCGCCCGGCAACACCGCGCGCATCGGCGACGCGCTGCCGCAGTTCCGGCAGTTCAACGTGGTCGGCACGTTCGAGTCGGGCCACTACCAGTACGACAGCGCGCTCGCATACATCCATATCCGCGACGCGCAGACGCTGTTCAACGTGCGCGCGCCGACCGGCATCCGGCTGCGCCTCGACGATCTGCAGCGCGCGCCGGACGTCGCGCTGGAACTGTCGCGCTCGCTGTCGGGCGATCTCTACATCCGCGACTGGACGCGGCAGAACCGCACGTGGTTCGAGGCCGAGCGGCTGCAAAAGCGCATGCTGTCGCTGATCCTGATGCTGATCGTCGCGGTCGCCGCGTTCAACCTCGTGTCGTCGCTCGTGATGACCGTCACGCAGAAGCAGGGCGACATCGCGATCCTGCGCACGCTCGGGGCGCCGCCCGGGTCGATCATGAAGATCTTCGCGATCCAGGGGATGACGATCGGCCTCACCGGCACGCTGGCGGGTGTCGCGCTCGGCTGCGCGATCGCGGTGAGCATCCCGTGGGTGCTGCCGGCGGTCGAGCGGTTGCTCGGCATCCACTTCCTGACGCCGTCCGTGTACTTCCTCAGTTCGCTGCCGTCGAAGCTCGCGGTGGCCGACGTGATCGAGATCGCCGCGGCCGCGTTCCTGATGTCGTGCGTCGCGACGCTCTACCCGAGCTGGCGCGCCGCACGGGTACGGCCGGCCGAAGCGCTGCGCGACGAATAGGCGCGCGGCGCTTCGGCACGGCGCGCCGTCATGCCGTCTCGTGAAAACCGAGGCTATGGGTGCCGTTCAGGATGTCCTCGAACGCGTTCCCGAAGCCGACGTCGATCAGGCCCGCGCGCCTGCCATACGTCTTCTGCCCCGACACGTCGCTGACGAAGATCGCCGCGCCCGACGACAACTGACGATCGGTATCCAGCAGCGCGAGCGTGCCGCGCGCGCTGCCGGCCGACTCGTCGAAGTTCAGCCGCGTGCCGTCCTGCGTGGTGAAATGCCCGCCGACCTCTTCGAATTTCCGGTTGCGCGCGACGGACGCATTCATCTCCTTCATGAAGAGGAAGTCCGCGTCGGCGCGCTGGCTGGCCACCTTGCGATCGTCGTCGGAGAACGTGTCGCCCACCGCGGCGGCGCCCTGCTCGGCGAAGTCGACGGCCTGCTGGTGAAACTCGCGCGTCGCGAGCACGAGGCCCGCGTTCGCGTTCAGCGTCGACTCCACCCACGCGCGATCGCTCTCCGTCATCGTCTTCGACACGACCTTGATCCGGCCGTTGTCGGTCATGAAGTCGAACTTCGCGTCGGCCAGGTCCGGACGCTTCGCGATGATCTCCTGCAGGCTCGTCGCGAGCTGGCTGGTGACGTCGCGCAGCTTCGTCGACAGGTCGCCCAGGATCGTCATCTGCTTCGTGCGCGCCGCCTGCATCGCGACCGGATCCAGCGCCCGGATCTCAAGCGGCGTGTCCTGCGGTTTCCCGGCCGCCGTGTCCGCCTGTCGACGCCCGTCGAGCGCGGCTTCCTGCACCATCTGCGCGAGCGTCAGGCCGCTCGCTGCCGTAACTGAAATCGTCATGCCCTCTCTCTCCTTTCAATCCGTTTTTTACCGTTTACGGACAAATTTCGAGGAAATTTAGACCGATCGCACATCGATCGCGAAGCACGTGCCAATACTTTGTTTGACTGAAACTAAAAAAGTTTGACACCAGGATTTCACTGAGATAAGTTTGCGCAAGCTTCCGGAAAGCAATCCGGCTCGCCTCGCCGACTCGCGTCGCGCTTTCCTGCCGTTGCAGCACCGCCGTTCGCACCATCCCCGCCTCATCGCATCGTGCCGTTCCGTTTCATCTGAAACCTGAAGGAAGATCGGGCATGCCCGCATTTGATTCGCACTCCTCCATTCATTTCGCGCCGCTGGCCCCGGGCCGACCGTGCGTCATGAACCGGCTGCCGTGCTGACGCTTTCCGGTCGGGGCAATGCAGTCGCCCCGACACCCGCCGGGTTGCGCGACGCGTGACGCGCGTCGACGCCGGCCGTGACACCCGGGCATCGCGCCCGGCGCTTTCGAAGGTGCAGTTCCGCTTCATCCGATGCAGCACCCGGCCGGGCCGCGGGGGGCAAATCGCGGGCCGGCCGGTTCCGGACAATCACAACAAGAGGTCGACAATGGACATTCATCGAACCGGATTGCGTCGCGCGTGGCTTCCCGCGCTCGTTGCGGCCACGACGCTCGCCGCGTGCGGCGGCGACGACGGCGGCAGCGTGGCGGGCGTCTCGGCGCTCGCGCAGGGCCAACAGGAGGAGGCCGCCGCATCGGCGGCCGACAAGCAGTCGCTCACATCACGCATCTCGCCGTCCGGCGTCCCGTACGCCAATCCGGCCAGCGGCGGCCGCTACCGCCCCGTGATCGCGAACGGCCAGGTGCAGCCGTCGCTGTCGGGCGGCACGATCGAGGAGAACGCGTGGGTCGACACGTCGGTCGATTCCGACGGCGACGGCACGCGCGACCGCATCCACGTGCGCATCGTGCGCCCGACCGAAACCGCGAACGGCGCACGCACGCCCGTCATCGTGCTCGCGAGCCCGTACTACGCGGGCCTCGCCGACAGCCCCGACCACAACGTCGACGTCGAACTCGACGGCACGCCGCACCCCGCCGCCAATGCGCCGGCGGCCGCGGCCGCCTCGACGTCCGCGCGCATCATGGCCGCCGCGCCGCAGGTGCGGATGCTGCAGCAGGTGGAAGCCGCCGCCGCCGGGCGCTCGTGGATCGAGGGCTACTTCATTCCGCGCGGCTTCACGATCGTCTACGCGGATTCGCTCGGCACCGCCGGCTCGGACGGTTGCCCGACGATCCTCACGCGCGACGAATCGGTCGCGATGGCATCGGTGATCCGCTGGCTCGGCCGCGACGCGACCGCGAAGGACGCGAACGGCAAGACGGTCGTCGCGAACTGGTCGACGGGCCACGTCGGCATGTACGGCGTGTCGTACGACGGCACGCTGCCGAAGATGGTCGCGAGCCTGCGCACGCGCGGGCTCGATGCGATCGTGCCGGTCGCCGGGTTGACGAACATGTACGGCTACTACCGCTCGGGCGGGCTCGTGCGTGCGCCGGAAGGCTATCAGGGCGAAGACGTCGACGTGTACATCAAGGCGCTGCTGACGAACGCGCATCCGGAGCGTTGCACGCACCTGATCGACGAAGCGTTGCAGCAGGAAGACCGCAAGACCGGCGACTATTCGCCGTTCTGGGCCGCGCGCGACATCCCGACCGGCTTCGCGGTCGCGCCGGCGCTCGTTGCGCAAGGGTTGACCGACGACAACGTGCGCGTCGACCAGTCGACGTCGTGGTATCTCGCGATGCGGCGCCAGGGCGTGCCGACGCAGCTGTGGCTGCACCGCCTGAAGCACACCGACCCGACCCGCGTGCCGGCGATGGCCGATGCATGGACCGCGGAGGTGAACCGCTGGTTCACGCGTTACCTGATCGGTTATGACAACGGCGTCGAACGCGATCCGCGCGCGGTGATCGAGCAGGCGGACGGCACGCTGCTGAAGGAAGCGGACTGGGCCGCACGCCACGCCACGCCGGTCACGTACTTTGCCGGCGGCGACGGCGCAGGCACCGGCTCGCTGCTGCGGCTGCCGACCGGCGGCCCGCTCACGCGCTTCACGGACGATGCGCGCATCCCTGCGCTCACGCTGGCGAACACAGCGACGGGTGAGAACCGCAGCCGCTTCGAAACCGCGCCGCTGACGGCCGCGACACGCCTGTCCGGTGCCGCGACCGCACGCGTCAGGCTGACCTTCACGGCCGTGGCCAACGTGACGGCCCTGCTGGTCGATCGTGCGCCGGACGGCACGGCCACGATCGTCACGCGCGCATGGACCGACCCGCGCAACCGGCTCTCCGAGTGGCTGTCGGAACCCGTGCTGCCCGGCTTGCCGTACGACCTGAAGCTGACCTTCATGCCGCGTGACTACAAGCTGGAAGCCGGCCACCGGCTGGGGCTCGTCGTCCTGTCCAGCGACAACGAGGCAACGCTGCGGCCGACGCCGGGCACGGGCCTCACGCTCGATCCGGCCGGGACGTCGGTGACGGTGCCGCTGGCTTCGTCGTCGGCAGGCGTGTAACCGCACGCCGGCGTCCGGCGTAACGGCGCCGCCTCCCCCGTCTGCGCGCTCGTCGGCGCAGGCGGGGGATCGCTGCAGGAACGGCACACCTGCGCTACGCTGTGAAAGTCGAACGCCAACGGTGCCCCCTCATGATCCCCCTCAGCGCGAAAGCCATCGTCCGTGACGGACGCACGGTCCTGTTCCTGCGCAATCCACGCGACGAATGGGAGTTGCCGGGCGGCTGGCCCGAAGCCGGCGAATCGCTCGAGGAAACCGTCGCGCGCGAAGTACGGGAGGAATGCGGAATCGTCGCCTCGGCGATCCGCTACGTGGCGAGCCGCTCGTGCGAGGTCGTGCCGGGCAAGCGTGTGCTCATCGTGTGCTTCGAGTGCCGGGTCGATCGGCACGAAATCGTCCTGAGCGACGAGCACAACCAGTTCGGCTGGATCGACCTCGATGGCGGCAAGCCGGCAAACCTGCCGGATTTCTATTGGGAATTCTGCAGACAGGCGGGCTGACTCGCGCCCGCCCTGCGGCCATCACACCGGCGTCAACACCGGCTGCCCCGCGAAATGCCGCTTCGCGTTGTCGAGAAACTGCTGCACCGAGCGATCGAGCGCCTCCGGCGACCAGCCGCCCATGTGCGGCGTCAGCACGACGCTGTCGAGATCCGTCAGCGCGCGCGGCGGTTCCGGTTCCCCTTCGTACACGTCGAGCCCCGCGCCCGCGATGCGCCCTTCGCGCAACGCGTCTGCCAAAGCAGCGGTATCGACAACGCTGCCGCGAGACACGTTGACGAGAAAACCGCCCGGCCCGAGCGCATCGAGCACGGTGCGGTCGATCAGGTGCCGCGTGCCCGCGCCGCCCGGCGTCGCGACGATCAGGAAATCGGCCCACTGCGCGAGCGCGTCGACGCGGTCGAAGTAGCGATAAGGAACGTTCTTCTCCGACCGGTTGTGATAACCGATCTCGATGTCGAAGCCGGCTGCGCGACGCGCGCACTTCTCGCCGATCTTGCCGAGCCCGACGATGCCGAGCTTCCTGCCCGACACGTTCGGCGGCATCGGCAGCCCGTCGCGCCACACGCCGGCACGGGTTTTCGCATCGAGCGGCACCACGTTGCGCACCGCCGCGAGCAGCAGCGCGAACGCGTGGTCGGCCACGCAATCGTCGTTGGTGCCGGCGCCCGTCACGACCGTGACGCCGCGCGCCTTCGCATGCGCGACGTCGATGTGCTCGTAGCCCGCGCCGAGCGCGCTGACGAACGTGAGTTGCGGAAGCCGGTCGATCTCGGCGCCGGTGAGCCCCGTGCTGCCGTTGGTCAGCACCGCGCGTATCGTGCCGCCGTGTTCGGCGATCGCGCGTTCGCGTTCTTCGGCAGTCGGGGCATGGCGCACGTCGAACGACGCGGCGATCTCGCGGTGCGCGTCGCCGCGCAATGCGATGAGGACCAGCAGCTCGGGTTTCATGTCAGCAATTGTCGGCAGGCGGAAACGAAATCGAGTGTAACAAGCCCGCGTGACTCATGCGGGTTACCCCCACGCGGGCTGTGGACACGCCGCCGCACGCGGTTTGCCAAAGCCCGCCCAGTCAAGTAACGTGCGGCCTACGCCCCCGTCCTGGAGATTGGCTCATGAAGCTCGCCCTGCCCGCCCGGATTCTGGGCCTCGCGTTCGCCGCCGCCCTCGTCGCACCCGGCGCGCACGCCGACGCACCCGTCGTGGTGTCGTCGAAGATCGACACCGAAGGCAACCTGCTCGGCAACCTGATTTCGCAAGTGCTGAAAGCGCACGGCATCCCCGTCACCGAAAAGATCGCGCTCGGCACCACGCCGATCGTGCGCAAGGCGCTCACGAGCGGCGAGATCGACATCTACCCCGAATACACGGGCAACGCCGCCTTCTTCTTCAACAAGGCCGACGATCCTCTGTGGAAGAACGCGAGCCAGGGCTACGACGCCGCGAAGAAGCTCGACTACGCGGCGAACCATCTGGTGTGGCTCGCCCCGGCGCCCGCGAACAACACGTGGGGCGTCGCGTTGCTCGCCCCCGTCGCGCAGTCGCAGCACCTGAAGACGTTCTCCGATTTCGGCAAGTGGGTCGCGGGCGGCGGCAAGGTGAAGCTCGCCGCGTCGGCCGAATTCGTGAACAGCGCGTCGGCGCTGCCGTCGTTCGAGAAAGCGTACGGCTTCAAGCTGAAGCCCGAGCAGCTCGTCGTGCTGTCGGGCGGCGACACGGCCGCGACGATCAAGGCCGCCGCGAACCAGACCGACGGCGTGAATGCGGCGATGGTGTACGGCACCGACGGCGGCATCGCGTCGAGCGGCCTCGCGGTGCTCGACGACGACAAGCACGTGCAGCCCGTCTACGCGCCGGCGCCCGTGATCCGCGAAGCCGTGCTGAAAGCGCACCCGCAGATCGCCGATTACCTGAAACCGGTGTTCGCGAGCCTCGACCTGAAGACGCTGCAGTCGCTGAACGCGCGCATCCAGATCAACGGCGAACCGGCGGCCGGCGTCGCGAAAAGCTACCTGAAAGCGAAGGGCTTCGTGAAATGACCGAACGCGCGGCGGCGTCCGCGCGGCGCGTGACCCCCGACAAGGTCGGCATCCTGATCGGAATCCTCACGATCGTCGCGGTGCTCGGCCTGCCGTTCGTCGTGCTGCGCCCGAACCGGATCGCGGCCGGCACGGGGCTGTCGGTGTTCGCCGCGCTGCCGGCGATGCAGGGCGCGGCGCTGGCCGCGCTGTGGATCGTCGGCGCGCTGTGGGCGATGAAGGCGAGCCGCCCCGCGTGGCGGCTCGCGGCCGGCTGCGCATGGCTCGCGACGCTCGCGTACGCGCTCGGCGCGGCCGCGACGCACGTCGTCGCCGCCGACGACATGCTCGCGCGCGTGTCGCCCGACGCGGGCGTCTGGCTGCTGCTGTTCGCGTGGGCCGTGCTCGTCGCGGACGCGCTCGCACGGCTCGCCTTCGGCCCGTGGCGGCGCCTCGCCGCGCTCGTCGTCGCGATCGCGGCGATCTCGGTGCCGCTCGCGAGCGGCTGGTGGGACGGCCTCTCCGTGATGCGCGAATATGCGGTGCGCAGCGACGATTTCTGGCGCGAAGCGATCCGTCACGTGTCGCTCGCGGGCGGCTCGGTGGCCGCCGCGCTCGTCGCGGGCGTGCCGCTCGGCATCGCCTGCGCGCGCATCGCGGCGGTGCGGACCGTCGCGATGCCCGTGCTCAATGTCGTGCAGACGATCCCCAGCATCGCGATGTACGGGCTGATGATGGCCCCGCTCGGGCTGCTGGCCGCACACGTGCCGCTCGCGGCCGCGCTCGGCATCCGCGGCATCGGCGTCGCGCCGGCCGTGCTCGCGCTGTTCCTGTATTCGCTGCTGCCGATCGCGTCGAGTGTCGTGGTCGGGCTCGGACAAGTGCCGCCGCACGTGACCGAAGCCGCGCGCGCGATGGGCATGACGCGCGCGCAGCGGCTGCTGCATGTCGACCTCGTGCTCGCGCTGCCGGTGATCCTGAGCGGCGTGCGCATCGTGCTCGTGCAGAACATCGGGCTGACCGCGGTCGCCGCGCTGATCGGCGGCGGCGGCTTCGGCACCTTCATCTTCCAGGGGATCGGGCAATCGGCCGCCGATCTCGTGCTGCTCGGCGCGATTCCGACGATCGCGCTCGCGCTGGTGGCCGCCGTCATATTCGAAGCCGCGACCACGCTCGCGAAGGGGCGTACAGGATGATCGAGATCGAACGTGCAGGCAAACGCTTCGGCGATGTCGTCGCCGTCGACGACGTCTCGCTGACGATGCAGCGCGGCACGATCACCGCGCTCGTCGGTGCGTCGGGCAGCGGCAAGTCGACGCTGCTGCGCATGATCAACCGGCTGATCGCCCCCACCAGCGGCACGATCCGCATCGACGGCGTCGATACGGCGACCGTCGCGCCCGAGCAGCTTCGGCGCGGCATCGGCTACGCGATCCAGGGGCACGGGCTGTTTCCGCACTGGAGCGTCGCGCGCAACATCGCGACCGTGCCGCGCCTGCTCGGCTGGCCGGCCGCGCGCATCGACGCGCGCGTAAACGAACTGCTCGAGCTGTTCCATCTCGCGCCGGCCGAGTTCGCGAACAAGCTGCCGCACGAACTGTCGGGCGGCCAGCAGCAGCGTGTCGGCGTCGCGCGCGCGCTCGCGGCCGAGCCCGCGATGCTGCTGATGGACGAGCCGTTCGGCGCGCTCGACCCGATCATTCGCGGCAAGGCGCAGGACGACCTGTTCGCGTTGCAGCGCCGCCTCGGCATCACGGTCGTGATCGTCACGCACGATATCGAGGAAGCGCTGAAGCTCGGCGACACGATCGCGGTGATGGACGGCGGCCGGCTGCTGCAGGTCGCGCCGCCGGCCGAGATTCTCGGCAAGCCGGCGGCCGGTGTCGTCGAGCAGCTCGTCGCGGGCGTCGACCGGCCGCTGCGCCTGCTCGCGCTGACGCCGATCGACGCAGTGGCCGAACCCGGCCATGCGGACGGCGAGCCGATCGACGCGACGCGCACGCTGCGCGATGCGGTGTCGGAACTGCTGTGGCGCGGTGTCGACGCATTGCCCGTCGACGACGGCGATGCACGCAACGCGCGCGGCACGCGCCGCATCACGCTCGACGCGATCCGCGCGCACGCCAGGCAGCCCGCATGACGACGCCGGATACCATGCAACGCACACGGCCCTTGCGTTCGCCCCTGCCCCGCCACGTTGCCGCGTTCACGGCGCGCGCCGCCGCGCTCGCGCTGCTGCTCGTGCTGCTGGTGCGGCCGATCTGGCTGCAGGGCCTTTTCGCACCGTTCGCAGACAACGGCGCGCCTGTCATCTACGATCGCGCGAGCCTGCTCGACCTGACGCTCGCGCATCTCGGCACGGTCGCGCTGTCGAGCCTGATCGGCACGATCGTCGCGGTGGCGGCCGGGATCTTCGTCACGCGGCCGGCCGGCGCGGATTTCCTGCCGGTCGCGCGCAGCGTCGTCGACATCGGCCAGACCTTTCCGCCGGTCGCGGTGCTCGCGCTCGCGGTGCCGGCCGTCGGCTTCGGGCTGAAACCCGTGCTGATCGCGCTCGTGCTGTATGGCCTCTTGCCGGTTTTCGAAAGCACGATCGCGGGGCTCGAGGACGTGCCGCGCGATGTCGTCGACGCCGCGCGCGGGATGGGGATGAGCGGCTGGCAGCAACTGCTATCGGTCGAGCTGCCGCTCGCGTTCCCGGTGATCGTCAACGGCATCCGGCTCGCGGTCGTGATCAATCTCGGCACCGCGACGATCGGCTCGACGGTCGCCGCGCGCGGCCTCGGCGACGTGATCATCGCGGGCCTGCAGACGTCGAATACCGCGTTCGTGCTGCAGGGCGGCGTGATCGTCGGGCTGCTTGCGGTGCTCGTCAGCGATGCGATCGGCGCGATTGCGCGAGTGGCGAGCGCGCGGCGCGCCTAGAAGTCATCGCGACATTTTCCAAGGGAGAAGCCATGGCTGCGCTGGACACCGGCCCGTTTTTTCATGGCACGAAAGCGGATTTGCGGATCGGCGACTTGCTGACGGCGGGCTTCAGATCGAATTACCGGGATGACGTCGTGATGAATCACGTTTATTTCACGGCCCTGCCCAAGGGCGCCGGCCTTGCCGCGGAAATGGCCAAGGGCGACGGCAAGCCGCGGGTCTATATCGTCGAGCCCACCGGGGCATTCGAAAACGACCCGAACGTCACGGACAAGAAATTCCCGGGCAATCCGACGCGCTCGTATCGAAGCACATCGCCTTTGAAGATCGTCGGCGAACTCGATCACTGGGAACCGTACGATCCGGCGTTCATTCAGCAACTGAGAATCCGCATCGAAACCGGCATCGGCGAGATCATCAACTAGCGGTCATCCGGACTCCGATGCGTGTCCACGCAACGATCGCCGCAACGATCGCCGTGTCAATCGTTGCGAACGTCACAAGCCTACACATCGCTTTCATTCGAGCCGGCGCTCGACCGTCTTGCCCGATTGGCCGATATACTATGCGCCTCCCATTTCCCCGCACTCGACCATGCGACGACGGTTTTTCTGGCTGATCGTGCTCTCGCTCGGCATTGCGCAACAGGTATCGGCTCAGCAAGCGCCCGCAGCGCCTGCCTCTGCGCCCGACGTGCTGGCGTCGGCGCCGGCTGTCGCCTCCGCGCCGCTCGCGAACGCCGACGATCAGCCGAACGAAGCAAACCGCCGCATCACGTCCTACCTGACGAAGAAATTCGGTGTCGCGAAGGAACGGGCCGCCAAGCTCGCCGATATCGTGAGCGTCACTGCGACGAAATATTCGCTGCCTCCCGCACTCGTTTACGCCATCATCTCGATCGAATCGCGCTTCCAGGAAAAGGCGCGCGGCCAGCACGGCGCGACCGGACTGATGCAGGTCGTGCCGTCCGCACACCGCGGCATGCTGCGTAACGTGAAGGACCTGACCGAACCGAATGCGAACGTCGAGGCCGGCTCCCGGATTCTCTCCGGCTACGTGAAAGCGGCCGGCGGCAACGTGCTGGCCGGGCTGAAGAGCTACAGCGGCGGATCCAGCGCGTATGCGGCGAAGGTCATGCAGCGGGTCGATTCGTTCCGGTTCGTGCTCGAACCCGACGACGACGCGAAAGCCGCGAACGAAACGAAGGCGCGGATGGTGCCGGTGAGCGAATCGACGTCGACATCGACGTCGGCGCGCAACGCGCAATAAGCAGGTACGTCGCACACATCCCGCCCCATGACTCCCTCTCCGCGCATGCGCGACACGATCCGGTACGCCACCCGCCTTCTTGCCGTCGCCGCGCTCGCGAGCGGCGCAGCGTCCGCGTTCGCCGCGGTCGATTGCGAACGGCAGGGGCCGACGATGGATGCGGTACGCCGATGCATCGTCGACAACAACAACCAGGAAGTGGAACGCGCGTACCGGTCGCTCGAACGCAAGACCCGGCAACGCAACCCCGATGCGGCGAAACAGCTCGCGAAATCGCAGGCAAGCTGGTACGGCTTCGCGAGCGACACCTGCGACTACGTCCGAGCCGCCAATCCGCAGCAGATGATTCCGGACGACGCGTGGCTGAAATGCTGGGTCGACTTCAGCCAGGCGCGCGTGCGCATCCTGAAGAAATGGGAAGCGCAGGGCGACGCGCCGCAGCCGACGCAGCAGTGAACGGCGGATGATCGTCCGCGCAGCCGCCCGTCACGCCTGCGCGAAATGCGCGCGCAGATACTCGATGAAGACCTGCGTCTTCGCCGGCAGCAAGCGCGTTTCCGTCATCGCGTAGACCGGAACGGGCGCACCCTCCCAGTCGGGCAGCACGCGACGCAACCGGCCCGCGGCCACGTCGTCGGCCACGACTTCCGCCGGCATCTGGATGATGCCCGCCTCGTGCACGGCGAGTTGCCGGACCATGCCGACACTGTTCACGATGAAACGCCCGCCCACCGGCACCTCGATCTCCCGCGCGGCGTCGTGCAGCGTCCACGCATCGACGCGCTGCACGCTCAGGCACTGATGCCGCCGCAGGTCGTCCGGTTCGCGCGGCTCGCCCGCGCGCTCGAGATAGCGCGGCGACGCATACAGGTGATTGCGGAACGTCGCGAGCCGCCGCGCGACGAGTTGCGAATCGGCCGATTCGCCGATGCGGATCGCGACGTCGAACGGTTCGCTCACCAGGTCGACACGCCGCGACGTCAGTTCGAAATCGAACGTGAGCTTCGGGTAGCGGTTCGCGAATTCGACGATCAGCGGCGCCAGGTAGACCACCGCGAAATCGACCGGAAACGACGCGCGCAGCACGCCCGACGGTTCGGCCAGCAACTCGCCGAGCTGCTCGTGCGCGAGCCGCGCTTCGTCGACGATGCGTTTGCAGCGCTCGAAATACAGCTGCCCGGCTTCCGTGAGCTCGATCCGGCGCGTCGTGCGATGCAGCAGCCGCAAGCCGATCGCCTTTTCCAGCGCGCCGATACGCCGCGACAGCGTCGAATTCGGCATCCCGAGCGCGTCGGCCGCGCTGCGAAAGCCCTTCGCCTTCACGACCTCCACGAACAGCGCCATGTCGTTCAGCAGTTCCACGCCCACCGCTCCATCAATGGATCAATGTTATCCAAACTACCATATTTATCTCGAAAAAGAAGCAATGGATGATGTGTCCATGGCGGCGAGGCGCGTGCACGGTGCGCGGCCCGCGCCCGAGACGGCACCGCCCCGGTGCCGTTACCCGACTCTCGAGGAGCACGCATCATGGACGCATTGTTCACCCCGGCCCGTGTCGGCCGCTACACGCTGCAGAACCGCCTGGTCATGGCACCGATGACGCGCAGCCGCGCCGCGTTCGACGGCACGCCCGGCGCACTGGCCGCCGAGTATTACGCGCAGCGCGCGGATCTCGGCCTGATCGTCAGCGAAGGCACGCAACCGTCGGACGATGGCCAGGGCTACCTGACGACGCCCGGCATCTACACCGATGCGCACGTCGCCGGCTGGAAGGCGGTCAGCGCGCGCGTGCACGCGCGCGGCGCCCGCCTGTTCATCCAGCTGATGCACGTGGGGCGCATGTCGCATCCCGACAATACGCCGCATCATCGCCAGGGCGTCGCGCCTTCCGCGATCGCGCCGGGCGTGCCGATGTTCACGATGAAAGGGATGCAGGAGATTCCGGCGCCGCGCGCGCTGACGACGGACGAAGTGCGCGGCACCGTGAACGACTTCCGCTTCGCCGCGCGCCGTGCGATCGAGGCCGGCGCCGACGGCGTCGAGATCCACGGCGCGAACGGATATCTGGTCCAGCAGTTCTTCGCGCCGAACGCGAACACGCGCAGCGACGCCTACGGCGGTTCGATCGAAAATCGTGCGCGCTTCGCGATCGAGGTTGCCGAGGCGATCGCCGACGAGATCGGCGCGGACCGCACCGCGATTCGCCTGTCGCCGGGCACCACGTTGTGGGGCATCGACGAAGGCACGGAAGGGCCGGACCTGTATCGCTACCTGGCAACGCAGCTCGACCGGCTCGGCCTCGCGTACCTGCACGTGATGCACCAGGGCAACGAGCCGCTGCTCGCGGACCTGCGCGCGCGCTGGCGCGGCACGCTGATCGTGAACCGGCCGGGCCGCGCACGCGACGCGATCGGCACGGACGTCGCGACGGGTCTTGCCGATCTCGAAGCGTACGGCCAGATGGTGCTCGCGAATCCGGATTTCATCACGCGGCTGAAGACGGGCGCACCGATGAACGACGCGCAGCGCGACACGTTCTTCGGCGGCGATGCGCGCGGGTATGTGGATTATCCGGCGTTGGATGGGGCGGCTGCGGCTTGACGCGATTACACGGGGCGATAGCTGCGACACGCCTGAACTGTTTCGCAGCTATCGCCAGTGAACCGCGCGATATCCGTCAAAGGCCGAACGTCTCATTGCTCGCCACCTGTCACGTTGAACGGAGCGGACGCAGCCGATCAATCGGCATATCGCATGGCATCCGGAATACGGTAGGTGCCATCGCGATAGTCGAGCATAACGTTACGGCGTTGTGCGGGTGACGTGCGATCCGAGCATGTATCGACTTCGAGCCGGCTCTCGCGCTCGACGTACTTTTCGGCGACGCGCAAGACGGCATAGCCTTGCGTGCCTACGGGGCCGAGTGCGAGTGTGCGTGATGTTTCAGACGTGCTTGTACAAGGACCATCACGGTCGCCCGTCCAATCGCTCACGATCAGGCGATCCAGCACCGGACGCAAATGCTGCCCATCGATCAAATAGAGACTCAGCGTAGCGATGCCAGACATATCCGCGGGCGGGCCGCCAGACGACTTCAGGCGTACGCCGAAGGCACGTTGAGTGGAGGTCAGCTGATAACGCGCCGTATCGAGCTCGACGCCGTCAAAATAGTGATCCTCTCCGTAGTGAATCGCCGATCGCTGAAACCGATGCGCGACAATCGCGCCCGTAGCCGTATCGGCAACCAGTACCTCGATGTCGACGACGTTTGGCCCGTCGCTGCTGCTTTTCTGCTCCAGAGGTAACACCCCGATCGTCAGCGCGTTATTCGCGGGCCAGACCTTGCAAACCGCGTGAGCAGCATCCAGCGCCTGGCCGGGATGAAGTCGTGCGAACCAGTTCTGAAGGTTCTCGCTGCACCCCGCATGTGCGATGAGCGGCGCCAAAGCGGCAACAACGCAAGTCACAGCGCGTTTTATCATCGCCTTCCCGATGGTCTTCGTGAATTTTCCCAATAGCGAATAGTACGTGGGAAACATCGATAACCGGACGGAAGAAGTTCGACGGGAATCGAAACAGGCCATGTCAGGGTTACGCGTAACGATCCTGATGAGACTGTCGCAGGCATGGCTCGTAGAGGGCGGCATCACGATGCATTGACCGGGAAGGCCACCGCAAGCTGCTGGAGCGGGTCCGCAGTGGATTGCCCAAAAGCGCTCGCGTGACAAGTGACGGGGGGAACGTCTCATTGTTCCGATATTTCAGGAATAAAGACGAGCAGCAACCACCAGCGGGCCATTGTTCTGATATTCCAGGAACAATGAGCAATCGCGTGGGCGGATTGCCTCTCCGCCCCGCCCCCTTCAAAACTGCCCCGCCGCCCCCGTCCACCGCAAATAATCCCCGCGCGTCCAGTCGAGCGACACGCCGACGCGTTTCGTACCCGGCCGGATCTTCGGCTTGTACACCGACAGCGTCAGCGACTCCAGCGCCGGCCATTCGCGGAACGACAGCACCGCGATGTCGGCGACGAGCGTCTCCAGCAGCCGCGTATGCGGCTTGTGCGACAGGAACGCGGCAAGTCGCGCGCAATAACCGTCGTAATCGATCCATTCGCCCTGCTCGCTCGGCTCGCAGCGATAGCCGAGCCGCGCATCGATCACGATCGGCTGCGGCGCTTCATGCTCGTGCGCATGAATGCCGATCCGCGCGGGCACCTTCAGTTCGTCGACGAACACGCTCCAGCCGCGCCCGCGCAGGCGCGGCGCGTCGATCGCCACGAACGGTTCGTCG
>Ga0209147_100423_pt1 | contig 27813 bp, 29 predicted proteins | sample AraplaCol_mLB_r2_FD_184278 | JGI IMG/M metagenome (GOLD analysis project Ga0209147, IMG submission 184278) | Arabidopsis root microbial communities from North Carolina, USA - plate scrape CL_Col_mLB_r2 (SPAdes) (version 2) | ecosystem: Host-associated > Plants > Roots > Endosphere | place: USA... | reverse complement strand
TTTAGGAGCAGGTATACGTAAGGTATCAAAAATAACTAACTTTCGCTGGAGTAGCCGTTGGAAAAGGTTGCTGACTATCAGAATGCTGATGAAGTAAAATATAAGATGCACATTATATTTCCCGATAAATAAAGTTAAAAATTTAATTGTTTTTGATATGAGAGAGGATGAAGGATATGAGTATAAGCTTATTTGCTAATGGAGAAACAGTAAGTATAAAAGCATCTAATGAAATAGTGATCATTGTAAAAAGTCATTATGTAAAAAACATGAAAAGATATTCTTATACAGTTGATAAATATCCCAGTACATTTTTCTTTGAAGAAGAGTTAATGAAACACGAATCATAATTATTCATGAAGAAATATTGATTTATAGTTTGGATTACGCCAATACTATGCTATACTGAGTTTACCATTTGTATTACCGATTACTATTTTTGTATTAATAAGCCCTATTCCTCAGCGGATAGGGTTTTATTATTACATTTTCAAAGTAATGAAAAAGACAGACTCCATGGAGTCTGTCTTTTTATATTTATGATGGATTATGCTTTTTGAACGTTAGTAGCTTGAGGGCCGCGTTGACCTTGTTCTACTTCAAATGTAACTTCTTGACCTTCGTCTAAAGATTTGAAGCCTTCGCTTTGAATTGCTGAGAAATGTACAAATACATCGTCTCCGTTTTCGCGTTCGATGAATCCAAAACCTTTTTCTGCGTTAAACCATTTTACTTTACCTTGTTCCATAATTGTTGCCTCCTAGTGTGACACGCACACATTGTGTTACTATCCTTGCCCAAATCTACAGACGAAAGTTATTTAACTTATCAATCTTTACCGAACAAAAATAATTCTTCTTAAACTTAACAGAAATAGAGACTTATTGCAAGAGTAGAGTCTGTACAGCTAGAAGTTCTCCTTTGTCTATGTTTGCACTATATGAGCTAAAAAACGATACGTAAGCCTCCTCAGTTCAAATAAAGAGAATGTTTGTGGTACACTTAAATAGTAAAAAACATTTAAAAGCGAGGAATTATATGAACACAACTAAAAAACACCACAGGCCTAAGCGCCTAAAAATTGCTTTCCGAGCACTAATGGTCATTATCGGAGGGATTATTGCAGCTTACGGTCTAGAAACTGTCTTAATTCCAAACCACGTCTCAGATGGAGGAGTAACAGGCATTAGTATCGTTGCTTCAAACCTATTTGGCTTACCACTAGGAGTTCTAATTGCCGTTATTAACATTCCTTTTGTATGGTTAGGGTATCAACAAATCGGAAAAAGTTTTGCTATATTTTCCATCCTCGGAATCGTCTCACTAGCTGTCGGTACAAGCCTCATGCATCACACCCCAGCGATTATTGAAGGAGATACACTACTCGTAACCGTTGTCGGCGGTATTATCCTTGGCTTTGGAATGGGAATTGCATTGCGTAATGGCGGCGCGCTAGATGGCATCGATATGCTAGCTGTACTGCTTTCTCGAAAATTGCCGTTTGGAACAAGTGATCTTATTTTGTTCTTAAATGCGTTTGTATTTATTTTTGTTTCATTGGTATTTGGTCTGCAAGGCGCGATTCTTTCTGCAATTGCATACTTTATTGCATCTAAAGTTATTCACATCGTAGAGGTAGGTCTAAGCGGATCGAAAACCTTCCAAATTATCACCTCTCAGCCTGCGTTAATGGTAGAGACAATACGTGATCGTTTAGGTCGAAGCGCTACATATAAAGAAGCTTACGGCGGATACTCCCATGAGAAATTCAAGGAAATCACATGTGTAATCAACCGCTTGGAAGAAAGCAAAATGAAAGAAATTATCAATGAAATTGATCCAACGGCTTTTGTTACGGTATATGACGTAGCCGAAGTTAAAGGTGGTAATTTCCGAAAGAATAATATCCACTAAGTACACCAATCAATACATTTTTACGAACACTCTGCCATATCCTCTTTTATTTAGGCGTGTAGAGATAAGAAAAAGCAGCGTGATTCTTGCATCCGCTGCTTTTTTTGTATCGTACCATCCACTTGCGAGAAGCCGCCTGTTGGATAGCTAATTTACTTAGCCGAGGTTTTTAAAAACCGGATACTTTGAAAAAGTGAAACGTTCAGAATGAAGCCGGATAGGGTACTTGCAGACATTAACGTCATGATTTTTCCTTTGTGTTTCTTCTTTGAAGATTTGACAACAGCGCTCCATATTATAATAGAAGCAATTGTTACTGAAAAAAGCCACATATAACTTCTTCCTTCGTGTACCATATGTATTTGTATGAACTTTCCTCTCGTGCTTTATCTAACAAATCCAACAGAAAAAATCTCTGAACGTAGAAGAACAGAGATTCAACAGAGTGATGGTTCTTATATAATACAAAGGATGACTTTTCCTGTCTCAGAAAGGTCATCTTTATCGTACCATCAGCAAGGGTTTGGCGCTGTGCGTTTTCTCACAGCGTGGGAAGAAAAAATCTGTTATTGTGTAGAGGTCGGAGTAAACTTTCTTAATTATGTGCGCTTCTTTCATATGTATCGAACCTGCTGACTAAGATCAGCAGGTTTTTTTATGCTATGGACTAGCTGTCCTCTTCAAGCGGACAAGAGCGGTTAATCTTTATAGACAAATAGACTTTATACCATTTTACCCATACGTAAAATAGGTTAAAATAGAGAGGTGAGGCATGGAGAGAAAAGAGTTAAATAAGAGGTGCGTAACATTATAATCACAATTTATCTTACAGGATTATAACGGTGGTTATACTAAATGGTGAACGTTGAAAGGGGATACATAGTTTTGAACACAAAATATCTAGATTTACTTGCACAAAAGTATGATACGGAAGAAAAAGTGGTAACCGAGATTATTAACCTTGAAGCTATTCTTCATCTTCCAAAGGGGACCGAACATTTTGTCAGCGATTTACACGGCGAGTACCAAGCTTTTCAGCACGTGCTGCGAAATGGTTCAGGGAATGTAAAAGAGAAAATCAAAGATCTTTTTAAAAATGTATTATCTGACCAAGAAATCAATGAATTTGCGACATTAGTGTATTATCCTGAAGAAAAATTGCCGTTGATTAAAGCGCAGTTTCGAAACAAAAAAGAACTGTATGAATGGTATACAGAAATCATTGATCGTATGCTGAATCTCATTTCATACGCTTCTTCTAAATATACGCGCTCTAAACTGCGTAAAGCATTGCCGGAGCAATTTGTGTACATCATTGAAGAACTGCTGTACAAAACGGATGAATTTACAAATAAAGAACAGTACTATACAAAAATTGTTCAGCAGATTATTTCTCTTGGGCAAGCCGATAAGCTTATTATAGGGCTTGCTTATACGACGCAAAGATTGGTTGTGGACCATCTGCACGTAGTAGGGGATATTTATGATCGTGGACCTGAACCGGATAAAATTATGGATACGCTGATTAACTATCACTCCGTTGATATTCAGTGGGGAAATCACGATGTACTATGGCTAGGCGCTTTTGCGGGTTCTAAAGTGTGTCTTGCCAATATTATTCGTATATGCGCGAGATACGACAATCTAGATATTATTGAAGATGTATATGGCATTAACCTGAGACCGCTGCTTAACTTGGCGGAGAAATACTATGATGATAATCCTGCTTTTAGACCAAAAGTAAGCTCAAGTGACAAACTATCGGATCATGAACGACTACAAATTACGAAAATTCATCAGGCTATTGCGATGATTCAATTCAAGCTTGAAAGTCCGATTATAAAAAGACGTCCTTTCTTTAATATGTCGGAAAGGCTGCTGCTTGAAAAAATTGATTATGATAAAAATGAAATTACGATATATGGAAACACGTATCCGCTAGAAAACAGCTGCTTTGCAACGGTAGATCCGGCGCAGCCTGATCAGCTATTAGAAGAAGAAGAGCAGGTAATGGAAAGGCTGCTGCTTTCCGTACAGCATTCGGAAAAGCTGGCGAGACATATGAAGTTTCTTATGAAAAAAGGCAGCCTTTATTTGAAATACAACGGAAACTTATTAATACACGGCTGCATTCCTTTAGATGAAGAAGGAAACATGGAAAAAATGACGATAGAAGATAAAACGTATGCAGGCCGCAACTTGCTTGATGTGTTTGAACATTATTTACAAGAGGCTTTTGCACATCCTGAAGAAACGGATGATTTGGCCACAGATATGGTCTGGTACCTATGGACAGGAGAATATTCATCACTCTTTGGGAAACGCGCAATGACAACGTTTGAGCGATATTTTATCAGTGATAAAGCAACGCATAAAGAGAAGAAGAATCCATACTACTATTTACGGGAAAATGAGGAAGTCTGCCAAAACATCCTCGCAGAATTTAATCTGAATCCTGATCACGGTCATATTATTAATGGTCATACGCCAGTCAAAGAAATTGAAGGAGAAAACCCGGTCAAAGCAAATGGAAAGATGATTGTTATTGACGGCGGTTTTTCAAAAGCGTATCAATCCACAACAGGGATTGCTGGATACACGTTGTTATATAATTCTTACGGTATGCAGCTAGTCGCTCACAAACACTTTAATTCAAAAGAAGAGATTTTATTAGAAGGAACGGACGTCTTATCGGTGAAGCGATTGGTTGACAAAGAACTAGAAAGAAAAATGGTTTTAGAAACAAACGTCGGAGAAGAATTGTTAAAAGAAATTTCTATTTTAAAAGATTTAAGAAAATATCGCTATAGTTAAAGATAAAAAAGAGCAGTATGCCCCTGGGCGTCTGCTCTTTTTTATTTAGCGGTACTACACCGTCATTTCCCAGCTCGACATTTCCAGCCAGTGCTCTTGTTCACGATAGTCGGGCATGATTTTTCCGACAAGACGCCAAAAGGACCGATCATGATTCATGTGAACCATGTGGCACATTTCATGAACAACTACGTAATCAATGACGTGCTGCGGTGCCATTGCCAGCCGCCAGTTAAAGGTTAGCTGACGCTTAGAATCACACGTGCCCCACGCTCTTTTGCTATCCGAAATCGAGATGGATCGCGGCTTTGTTTTAAAATATTTTTGATAGGAGGAGATACTCTTGGTTACTAGCGCTTTACATTGCTGATAGTAAAAGCGTTTGAGCGCTTGTTTTATCGCTTCATCGTCGTGCTGATTGACATAAATCTGAAGCGTGTCCGCTTCAAACACTACAGAATCCTTTGTAATGGTCGAATCGTGATGAATCTGTATCGGATAGTTTTTTCCTACATACAAAAAGCTTTCTCCATGTTCATAGACTTTTTTCTTTGGTCCATGGGTTCTATCTTTCATTTCATTTATTTTTTGCTGAATCAATGCCCAGTTGTTCTCTAATAACATACGTACTTGTTCAGTAGACGTTCCTTTAGGAGCAAGGACTTCGACCGTTCCATATCCGTCTACTTTAATTGCAAAAGAACTTCGGTTTTTATATCGTATTTCATAATGGATACTCTGATTTGAAAAAGTGTGTATCATTTTATCCTCTATATTGTACGGTTAAGCCTCTTAGGAATTTCCGAGCAAAATTCTCTTTGCACGGTTTGTAATTTTTGTGGCCTTTTTTTCGTAATAAAGCACCTAATTCTGCTTTAGATACACGTATGCCACCGTCATCAAATACTTCTAACATCTCTTCACTTGTTAGGGACAAAGCAATTTTCACTTTCTTTAATAAGACGTTATACATATTTTGATTGCTTTGAACCGGCGCTGGCGGTGCTTGCCCTGGTTTAGGGTCTTGTTTTCCTCTTTTAAAGGTAATAAAACCGTTTAAAAAAGAATCTAACATACTGTTCGTGCACGGTACATGATCGTCCGCATGAACTGCATCCTCGTCCTCTTCGTCCGGTGTTCTCGTAAGGATTTTTAATACGTCTTCTTTTGTTACATCTTCTCCGCCAAGATTAAAGATCTCTACCATTTCTGTATTTTTTAAATCTAAGGCATATCGTAATCTAATTAAAATATCGTTATTATCCATTCTTGCTCCTCCTATAACTTGCTTGCTGTATGTAAAAATCATGACTGCCACAATTTGAACGAACTTTGTCAATATCAGTACAATTATAGTAACAGGTTCCGCTGGAATTCTAGGTTATTCCATTCATTTCTACAAACATATAACTTCTCATATTTATGAGCCTTCGTCAACTCTTGAAAAAGAACGATTTGCTCATATTATATCCGAACAGACTCTTTACCATAACAAAAATTAGGCGCCGCAGTCTGCTAAAAGAAGCAGAGGTAGCTTTATTTTTTTAAGACCGGATAGGGCAATTTTTGAAGTTGGAGAATCCCTGTGTGCTGCTAGAATGATATATCTTACTAAATAAATAGTTTTACATATTTATTAAGTGTCCAATTAGGAGTATGATAGTAGTAAAAAAAGAAAGAGGTCAACAGATGAATTCAACATACTCACCAAGAGAATCCACAAAAATTAAAGCTTTATCCATGCATGCGCTTTTTATCGCATTGACGTTTGTAGCTACCATGTTTATCAACATCAAGCTTCCCATCATGGGTAACGGAGGCCTCATCCATTTAGGCAACGTTCCTCTTTTTATAGCGGCCTTTCTTTACGGCAAAAAAACAGGAGCGATCGCAGGGGCTTTCGGAATGGGTTTATTCGACCTCATCTCCGGCTGGACAGCATGGGCGCCGTTTACATTTATTATCGTAGGAGCAATGGGCTTTTTAGCAGGTCTTATCTCTGAAAAAGCACCGGGTAAAAGAGCACTTGTGAACACACTGGCAGTTGTTGCTGCGCTGATTGTAAAAATCGTAGGCTACTATTTTGCCGAAGTGATTCTTTACGGTAACTGGCTCCTTCCGCTTGGCTCTATACCGGGCAATGTGATGCAAGTTGTGATAGCAGGTATCATCGTCGTTCCGCTTGTAGGACGATTAAAGAACAGAGCGGTACAAATTTAATTCGTCAATCGTAAGTCGTTTTACCATTATCCTATCCTTAAGTGATATACTTGATAGATATTCATCAAGTGAAAGGAGCGGAAAACACCATGAAATATCTAAAATCACAGATGAAGCAGCTCATTAAAGACAATCAGGAACTGCAAGGTAAGCTGAATGGACTGATGAAAGAGCACAGCCTTGAAAAAAACTTTGCTCTTAAAGCTCTCTACCATGCAGAAGTGGCTGAAGGCGGGAAATATCAGCTTGCCTATCAAGCCCTGGACGCACCGAAAAAGTAATGGCCTTGTTGCTCATTTGTATATTTCTTCATTATAAAAAGGCAGCCGAATCGCGTATTTGGCTGCTTTTTTTAGCAAATAGAATGACATAGAATTGTTTTGGCTTTTGCACAACTTCTTTCTAACTGCTTAAATCTTGATAAATAGGGTATTGAAAAATAAATGCTAGCGATCGTTCTAATTATATAAGAAAAGAGGAAAATAGCGATGACCGTATGTGCTTTAGAACAAGCAAAAGTAGAATTATCAAATGGAGAAACAGTAAATTACCGAATGAAAAAAGGCGGAAAAGAGGTACTTTTGTTAATTCACGGAAACATGAATTCTTCCCTTAACTGGGATGTGTTAATGAACGAACTTCCAGAACATATCACAGCTTATGCGATCGATTTAAGAGGGTTTGGAGACTCCACTTATCATACACCTATCCACACAATCAAAGACTTATCAGATGATGTCAAACTGTTTGCGGATGCTCTAAAGTTGTCTGCTTTTACAATAAGCGGGTGGTCATTAGGAGGAGCAGTTGCTATGCAATATGTGATTGATCATCCGAATGATGCGAAAAAATTAATTCTATTAAGCTCCGTCAACATCAAAGGCTATCCCATTCCAAGAAGAACGTTCCTAGAACTGCCTATTCCTAACAACTTTATACAAACCAAAGAAGAAGTAAAAGAAGCATTTAGAATGGTAGAAAACGCGAAAGAAACAAAAAACACATGGTTTTTAAAAATGATGCTGCGTCAATTTTTATATACAAAAAATAAGCCGTCTGCTGATCAATTTGAAAAGTATTTAGAAGGAACGATCAAGCAGCGCAACTTAATTGATATCAATTACGCACTCATGAGATTTAATATTTCAAACGACTTTAATGGTGTTGTTCAAGGGACAGGAGAGGTGGAAAAAATCACGATTCCTACTATGGTTATTCAAGGAGATGAAGATAAGATGGTTTCGACAAGAGATGCATCTGACATCGCGAAAGGCATAGGAGAAAATGCAACGTTAAAAATTATGAAAGGTGTAGGCCACTGCCCGCTGTTAGATGATTTAAGCAGTTTAATGGACTTATACAACGCTAATTTAAGTAGGGCTTAGGAAAATCTCGATTCTCTCCAGTAATAGAAGTTTTATTATTGCTAGATGCAGCATGTTCTAAATCCACACGATCAAAATGGGCTGCCTGCAAAAGAGATACTGTGAGATGAAAAAAGCGTGTTATCTTTTGAGGAAGCAGACAGCGAGCAAATAAAGCCACTACAAAAAACGTAAGGTCTTTTTAAAGAGGCTTACGTTTTTTTACATGCACGCAACATATTCAATTTTGTTTTTCAAAATAAAGAAAAAGGTTGGTAATCCATTTTGACAGCACTATCACACCGAGATAAAATACAAATAAATGACCGTAAGTAGCCCATTCATGCAGCTGGAAAAAGCCAATCCCTGTTAATAACGGTTTGAAAATAAAAGCAAAAAATAAGCAAAGAATCGTTGCGTATAAATAGTAATTTTTATGATGGTTAATTGTCCATTGGTAAAGCAGCATAAAAGAGACAGGAATAAGCGAAGCATCTAGGCTAAAGCTTACGGGTATGATTGTGTTGATTTGGTAAGGATACGTCCACAGCCCGTTATAAACTCCGGCGGTATCACTATAGTGAAACCAAACGTGCACGTTAAATCCATAAAACCCTAAATGAAAGGCTTTTTTTCGATCAATTAAAAAGTAGAGAATGACTAAAGGCAAAATAAAAGCACTCAAGGTCACCCAAAACTGCCAAGAGCCTGGAGTGGAGTATTGCTGCCAATATTCAGCCCACGTTTTGGCTAGATTTTCTTGTATGCTATGTATTTTTTTTAGATATTCCTGTTGGTTTGGTGTCAATGTAATCCATCCTTTTTAAGTAAGCAAAATTTCGTTACTTTTAAAATGCCCTTTTCTTAAGGTTTGGATACCTTTCCCTGTTGAGTTGTTTGTATTTTTCTGCACGCAAAACGATGTATGTATTCGGTGTAATCTGCATGCTTACGTCGATTTTGCTGCTCGGAGAGGCCGTTTATCAGCTCATCATTTAAAAAGCAGTTACAGCGACTGCTTTTTCCATTTTTATGAAACTTTTAGCGAGGTTTTTACGTATAAAAGGTATCAATAAAATAGTAGAAAAAGGAGTGGCTGTTTGTCTGAAGAAAAGAAAAAGGCAAATTATCTAGGAATGGGATTAGGTCTGGGCGTTGCGATGGGGGCTTCTCTTGGAATGTTGAAGGATAATATGGGGTTTGGTATTGCGATTGGAACCTCATTGGGCGTTGTTTTTGGAACGACGATGAATCAAAGAAACAAAAAGGAATAAATTTCTGAAGAAAGGAGTAGAGAATGAAATATTTTGACGAAGCAAAAGAACTATGGTTAAACTATGTCCCAAGAAATGGGCAGTCGGATATTGTAGAAGGAGAGGTCATCCGAGCCATTGAAAAGCTTCGTTGTGAAGCTCAAGGCAACGGAAATGCCAATTGGGACGTCGGATTTGAGATGCTGGTTTTTTATATATTAGAAGTATTAAATGACCCGGACGTATTCAGCGCATCTATGTTAGCCGAAATAAAAGCCGATGTTCACACCTTGCTCACTTCGGTAGAAGATCCGTATTTAGAAGACGACGTATACGATCGCTTGACAGATTGCGTCATTGAGTGGCATATAGCCAAAGGCGGACCTATCAAACGAGAAAAAAATCCTCAATTGTATAGATAAACGTGAGAAAGGAGCTGCTAACAAGCTCTTCTTTTTTTTTAGGTTCAAGCTCTGTATTTAACCAACAAATATTTAATTGCATCATGTGCTAAATAAATACATATAAAAAATCAGCGGTTTACATCACAGCAATATAGCATAAGCTTCATAAAAAACCAATTTATAAAAGGGAAAATGTTTGCTGACCTCCATAAAAAGTTCATAACTGACGCTGTTGCAAACACCTGTATTATTATATTCTTTACTAAATAAGCGATAAAGGAGAAGCGCCGATGTATATTCCAAAGTATTTTAAAGTGAATGATGAACAAATTATGTATGATTTTATTGAAGACAATGGATTCGCCATTTTGTTTTCATATCATAATGAAAAGCCTTATGCTACTCATTTGCCCCTAATGTTAAGCCGGAAAGAAAAAGCTTTATACGGACATTTTGCTCGTCCGAATCAGCAGTGGAAAGATGCTGAAGATCAAGAAATTCTAGTTGTGTTTCAAGGGCCTCACTGTTATATTTCACCGTCTTGGTATGAAACGAATCAAGCTGTACCGACATGGAATTACGAAGCTGTTCACGTGTATGGAACCATGAAAATGATTGAAGAACCAGCAGAACTGCTTGAGCTGCTGAGTAAGATGGTAGCGAAATATGAAAGGCCGAGTAGTACATATACACTAAATAACGTTGATCCTGCTTATATGAATGGTTTAAGCAAAGGAATCGTTGGATTTAAAATCGATATCACTAAAATGGAAGGCAAGCAAAAGCTAAGTCAAAATCATTCGGTAGAGAGACAGCAGCTAGTCATCGAAAAGCTAGAACAGGCATCTCGTGAGAATGAACAAAAAATTGCCGAGCTGATGAAACAAAATGTGCAGCATGTACTTAAAAAGTAAAGTCCGTTTGAAAAGATAATAAATTCGTTAAGGAAAAATAAAAAGAAACTAACGATGTGTTTAGTTTCTTTTTTGTTATATTCACAACTATTTTCTTGTTATTGACAAACAGGCTGTATATCCTTTAAAATTATCTTTAATTAAAGATAATTAGATTAAAGATAATTTCAGCGGAAGTTAAAAAATTTATATATTATGAAAAGAGGCGGAGCAGATGGAATTGTTAGGGTTGCATCATGTATCTATTTTGACGGGGAAAGCTGAGAAAAACTATCAGTTTTTCACTAAAGTTTTAGGCATGCGATTAGTAAAAAAAACGGTGAATCAAGATAACACTCAGTCTTACCACTTGTTTTATGCAGATGGAGAAGGGACGCCAGGAACGGAAGTAACGTTTTTTGATATTCCGGGGCTTGCAAGAACGCATCAAGGTGCATCTGACATTTCGACTGTGTCGCTTCGCGTTAAAAGTACGGATTCTTTACACTTTTGGAAAGAGCGCTTTGAGCAGTACGGAGTGGAACATGAAGAAATAGCTAAACGGGCTAATCGTGATACGTTAGCATTTAAAGATTATGAAGGTACACGTTTGCTTCTTGTTGCGGACAATGGTGAAAAAGGGGTAAGAGCAGGCGTGCCATGGAAGCGTGAAGACATTCCGTTAGAACATGCAATTATCGGCTTAGGACCGGTTACGCTAACGGTAGGTACGGCGGAGCCAACAGTCGATGTACTGACAAGCATTATGGGATTTCGCTACGTAGGTTCTTATCCATCTCTTGCAGGAGATCATAGCGATATTTTAGTTTATGCAACGGGTGAAGGCGGAAGCGGAGCCGAAGTTCATATTGAAACGAGATCCGATTTGCCGAAAGTTCGCTTAGGGCGCGGTGGCGTTCATCACGTTGCATTCCGTGTTCCAAATGAAGAAGAATACAATAAGTGGGCAAGCCGGTTAAATGAAAATAGTCTGCCGAATTCCGGTAAAGTAGAGAGATACTATTTCAAAGCACTATACTTCAGAGAACCAAACGGCATTTTATTTGAATTATCAACGGACACACCTGGATTTGCGACCGATGAACCGCTTGAAACGATGGGTCAAACATTAGCTCTGCCACCATTTTTAGAGCCGAAGCGCAAAGAAATTGAAGCGAAGCTGAGACCTCTAGATTTGGATGAAACACTATAAGATTTGTGGCTATTGAGACATGAAAAAACTCCAGTATTTATACTGGAGTTTTTTAGGTTAACACTCATCGTGCCAGAAACCGCAACCACATGCACCAATAATAATGAGTAAAATAAACAGTACGATGATAATGGCAAAACCATTACATCCATGGTGAGGAACGCCATATCCACATTCAGGAACCATATATCCATAGTCCGGCATTGTATATCCGCAGTGTGGAATCATATGATCGTAAGCAGGTGCTGTATAGCCGTGGTGAGCTATAGCAGGTGAGAACGGCATATTTTCATTAGAACTAAAAGGTGCGTTTACGTTATTATGCATTTTAATATCTTCCCTTCATTTATAAAACTTTTATAAAGCTTTGATAACTTATTGATATGTTCCAAGGTCCTCATATGAAGCTTATTTACAGCCCAATTATGGTTAATTAACTATATTTTATGGTGAATGGAAATGTAGCAGTGAGTTTTACAGAGCTTGCGGCTTTATAAGTTATGTCAGAAGGGAAGGGGATTACCTGTTCTAAATTGTATACCGCTGTTTCTAGAACTGGTTATGATGAACGTAAAGAAGCAAGGGGCTGTTTCTTTTTTATATTTAGAATATGTCCAAGAGATAAAAGTGCTACTGTCATATCTCCAAAATTTCATAGTCTAAAGTTGGATTTTTTACATATCAAATAGACTTTAAATCAATTATTAACTTTCTAGAGCTGTAGATAATGAAATGAAAAAAGCAGGCGTGAGCCTGCTTTTTTCATTTCATATATTAGGGTTAATGACCAATTGGATACATAGTCGTTACGCTGTAGTCGTAGTCTTTGCCTCTGTAATCGGTATACACAACTCTAACTTCTTGGTTTAAAGAACTAATGTACTTTTCTTTAACGTAATTGCCAGATTTATTATTGGTACCGTCTTCACCTTCGTTGATGACTTCCTCGGCAACAGACATCGCTTGTTTTTCACTTAAGTATTTGCTGAATTGGCTTTTACCATGGTAATTGTCTGCTCCTGGTTTTTGCATATGCGCGACAATGTGGCAATATCCATATTTATCATTTCCTTCTTGTAAGACAAGTTCTTTGCCGGTAAATAACCTGTCGCTTTGAGTCTCAGCTGAGCATTCGTTGCCTGATGTAGTGTCCGATGTGCTGCTTGAATTTTTTTCATGCTGCTGAATGAGGGAAATAGGCGAATTGTTGGTAAATACAGCGATGAGGGCAATAACAAGTGCTACAATAGTGTATAGTATTTTGCTGTTTTTAAAAAAATCCATTTCTTTATGCGTCTCCTTTTTGAATCAACGTTAAAATCAAATCGACTTTCTTTTCTAGCTGATCAATTAAGTTTTGTTTTACTTGTTCTGATTGTAATAAAGCGCTTCTTAGTTCGTCCATATCTTTTTGCATATACGCACGGTTTTCTTTTTCTTGCTGCAGTTTGAAGAGCGTGTATCGTAGACAGCAATTCTTTATCTTGGTTCATTTCTGCGTTCACCGCCTCTGTGTTGATAAAAAGCAACTTATACCCACTATATAAAATAACACTATCCCCGCTGTAAATCGACTATTTGTACAGGAAATGAGTCCTCCCGGGTGAGGTTTTAGCAGGATATTGCTAGTTGAGAGGAGAATAGTATGGTTTACCGTAGATAGATAAGCTGCGCAGAAAAGAGGGAAGAAAATGTTTCCGGAATTAGAGACAAAACGGCTGATATTAAGAAAAATTGTAGAAAATGATGCGGGTGAAATTTTAGAATGCTTTTCTGATGAAGAGGTGCTGCGCTATTACGGACAAAAATCTTTAGAATCGATCGACCAAGTGAAGGAGATCATTAAGAATTTTTCCAAAGGCTACGAAAAAAAGCAATTAATTAAATGGGGGATTCAGCTAAAAGGAAACGAAAAGCTGATTGGCACAGTAGGGTTTCAAGAGTGGTCTTCTGAGCATAAGAAAGCAAATGTAAGCTATGCTCTTTTTCCGGAGTATTGGAACAAAGGATACGCAACAGAAGCCGTTCATGAAGCGATTTCTTATGGCTTCAACGAACTTCAATTAAATCGCATAGGAGCGATTGTATTTACGCAAAATAGTGGATCTATCGCCTTGTTAAGCAAATTAGGATTTAAAAGGGAGGGGACGCTAAGAGAGTACATATTCCAAAACGGCATCCCGTTTGATACATATGTTTATTCGCTGCTGCGCGGGTAAGCAAAGATATAAATGTAAGCACAAAAAAAGGAACACGGGGAGATGTTCCTTTTTTTGTGCTTATATTTGTTATTAGAATGTACGTGCAGCTTCTTTAGCGCGAGCAATACCGTCTTCTTTGATTTCTTGTGCTTTATCTGGCATTGCAGCCTGTCCTTCTACAAATAGACTTCCGATAGAAGGAACCCCGAAGAAGTTCATCATAATGCGCATATAGCGGTGACCCATTTCTAGCTCACCAGCAGGGCCGCGAGAGTAAATACCGCCGTTTGCTTGAATATGGAACGCTTTTTTATCTGTTAATAGACCTACAGAACCTTCTGCTGTGTATTTGAATGATTTTCCAGCTACTGCTACAGCATCTAAGTATGCTTTCATCACTGGCGGGAATGAGAAGTTCCACATTGGTGTAACAAATACATATTTGTCCGCTTGAGCAAATTGGTCACTTAACTCGTTTAAGCGAGCAACTTTGCGCTGTTCTTCAGAAGTAAGTGCATCAAATTCTGCGCCGCTTCCAAGTTTGCCCCATCCGCTGAATACATCGCCGTCGATGTGAGGGATATGCTCTTGATATAAATTAACGTGAACAATCTCATCCGTTGGGTTTACTTCTTTATACTCATTAATAAATGCATCTCCCGCAGCCATACTGAATGATTGCGTAGCATCGTTAGGGTTTGCTGTAATATATAATACTTTTGCCATAATTCTTTTCACCTTTCTGTCTTCAATATATAAATGTTGTTTCATGAATTAAAAATAATATGTTCGAAAACATCTACTACGTTATCAATAGTAACTTACGTAACAAATTTAGTCAAAGGTTTTTTATTGGGTTTTATCATGTTTAAAATGTTTCTTGCTCATAATATATTTTCTTCTTTTATGCCTAAATTCTTTTAAAATAGGGTTTTATGAGTCCTTTATTATGATTTTAAATGCTATCATTTGAAAATAAATATCTTTTTTCGAAAGTGAATAATATTAAAAAGAAAAAGAAAAACATATATTTACATAACCTACGTTATGAATAGTAACAAAAAATAACAGCGTTTCATCTTTCTTTTAAACCTATTTTTAGCGTGAAACGAGCAGGAAGGTAATCATTATTTCAAGGGAAATATAAGGGAGGGAAGAGTAAAGAAAAAGACCTCGATCTGCTTCGAGGTCTTTTTGGTTTTTATTGAATTTAAAACGTTTTTGCCATTGAATGCGCTTTTTGGAGTGCTTTTTCTTTAATTTGCGGAATTTGATCCGGGAATTTTACTTGCCCTTCAATAATAATGCTTTCAAACGCTTCAATACCAAAGAAGTCCATCATGATTTCTAAATAGCGGTGGCCCATTTCTCTTGCCATTTCAGGGCCTTTTGAATACACGTCTCCGCGGGACTGAATGTGAATTGCTTTTTTTCCTTTAAGTAAGCCTTGAGCGCCTTCTTTTGTATATGTAAAAGTTTTACCTGACACGGTGATCGCATCAATGTACGTTTTCATAATCGCAGGAACGGAGAAATTCCACATTGGCGTGACAAAAATATATTTGTCAGCGAGTACGAACTGTCCGCCTAATTCAGCTAATCGTCCTACTTTTAATCGTTCATCCGTTGATAAATCCTGGATGGAAGAGTGAGAACGAAGCTTTTTCCATCCGTTAAATACGTCTGCATCTAAGTATGGAATATCTGCTTGATATAAGTCTAAGTGAACCACATCATCTTCTGGATGTGTTTGCTTATACACGTCAATAAATTCTTTCCCAACAGCCATGCTAAGTGATTCGTCTTCAGCTAAAGGGTGTGCCGTAATATAGAGAACATTTGCCATGATGCTCATCCTTTCTATGGAGTGATTTTAATCTCACAAATTAATCTTGGACCCAGCTTTCTGCCCACTGGCTAATCGGTCCTAGTATTTTTCCTAACTCTGTTCCTTTTTGAGTCAGCGAATATTCAGAGCGAATAGGACGATCCGGAATGACATTTCGGACAACGATTCCGTGATCTTCAAGTTCTTTAATCCGTTCTGTCAACAGCCTTCTGCTTAAGGCTGGTATACTTTCATTTAGTTCACTAAAGCGCTTAGGGCCGCTCATCAGTACATAAATAATTAATCCTGTCCATTTCTTTCCAATAAGTTCAAAACTCTTTTCTACTTTAGGTTGAATATCTTTTGGTTCGTCCATATTACGTATCCTCCTTCAAACAATATGGATGAAAAATAACTTATGCATTTATTGTAACAGAAAAAACGTAAAAACATGTGGAAACTTTGGGTGAAGCAGGGGAAATTGAATAATTTCACTAGTATTTGTACTTTTCTTTTCACTTCTTGAAAACTTTTCACACATAGGCTTGTCACAGCATACGATGTACGAATTCATTTTAAGAAAAGGTGGTATGGTCATGGCAGGAGTTATTAATATCTGTAACACAAGAATTAATGGCATGGCAAGAAACGGGTCAATGAATTTTGGAGAAGTGCTTCACAACTGACACACGGCAGATGTTAAATCTGTTGGAATCAATTCAACGTACGGAGACATCTCAGCTGCTTGTGCTCGAATGAAAAACACAAATATGGATGCAGATCTATTTGACCAAACCGCTGTTGCGAATATTGATGGGGTATATGGAAATCAGATATAAAAATGAGTAGCTTATAACAAATAAGGTTATAAGCTGCTTGTTAGCTTGTCTTTTTTCTAGGCGCATACTGGACAAGCTTCTGACCTTTTCCATTGTTGTACGATAAAACTAATTCCTTTATATTAGTGATAAAAAGGTGGTAAGGTATGACATGTGCAAGGAAGAGGAGAGACTATAAAAAGAAGCGCTCTAGGCACATTATAATGCTAGTTCATCTTTTTAACCTTAATAAAATTGGTAAAAAATGAATCTTTTTAGAGTGTGATTCGTACTAGTAAGTAGATACATAATTTTGATGAAGAAAAGAGGTAGTACATTGAAAAACAAAGGTTTGATCGCTACGATCATTGTGTTGGTGCTTGTTGTGATTTACGGAGTGAGCTCTTACAACAGCCTCGTTAGCGCAGAGGAAGATGTAGATAATAAATTTTCCCAAGTGGATAACCAGCTAAAAAGACGATCTGATTTAATTCCGAACTTAGTGGAAACGGTAAAAGGCTATGCTAAGCATGAGCAGGAAGCTATTGATTCAGTTACTCAGGCAAGAGCGCAGCTAGCGGGAGCGAAAACTCCTGAAGACAAAGCTGATGCTAATCAACAGTTGAGCGGCGCATTAAACCGCCTGCTCGTAGTAGTTGAAAAATATCCGGATTTAAAAGCGAATGAAAACTTCAGAAGCTTAATGGACAGTTTAGAAGGAACGGAAAATCGACTCGCTGTAGCGCGTAAAGACTATAACGATGAAGTTGCAAAATACAATAAATCGGTTAAGAGATTTCCTAAAAGCATGTTAGCGGGTACGTTCGGCTTTGAAAAGAAGCCATATTTTGAAGTGACAAATGAAGAAAAAGAAGCGCCGAAAGTTGATTTTGGGAGCGATAAGTGATGAAATTTCTTGCTTCGTTTGCTTTATTATTGTCTCTTTTATGTAATACGGTAAGCGTTGCTTTTGCTGCACCTGATATTCCAAATCCGGTAGGCGATATTTACGTTCAAGATTTTGCTCATTTATTAAACGATCAGGAAAAAGCTGAAATAAACCAAATGGGCAGAAAATTGGATGATGAAACGAAAGCTCAAGTAGCGATTCTTACCGTGGATTCATTAGGTGATGCGGATGTAGAAGAGTACGCGAATGAAGCGTTTCGAAAGTACAAACTCGGTGATAAAAAGCTGAACAATGGCGTTCTTATTTTGCTCGCTAAAAAAGAACGAAAAATTCGAATCGAAGTAGGATATGGGTTAGAAGGAGCTATCACCGATATCAAATCGGGAGAAATTTTAGATTCTTATGCTATTCCTAACTTGAAAAATGGAAAATACGATACGGCGCTAGAAAGCACATACAAAGCTGTTTATAACCAAGTCGTGAAAGAGTATGATTTAGGAACAGATTTTGAACAAAAAGTGCCAAAAGCATCTCCGCCCTCTGATAGCGGCGTTCATTTCACAACGCTTCAAACGCTGCTAATCGCAGCTGTTATTGTGGGCTTGCTTATTCTTGACTTCGTCTTTTTTAAAGGAGCGATCACGCAATTTCTGCTAAACTTCCTTGTGATGTTCGGAGGAAGAGGCGGAGGTGGCGGCAGCGGAGGCAGCGGTCCTCGCGGAGGGGGAGGAGGCAGCTCTGGAGGCGGCGGAGCTAGCCGGGGCTGGTAAACAGATAAGAGTAAAAAGAGGCTAAGATAAGACTAGGTTAGTTGAAAGAAAATCCGAACGAGATGGATTCTTTATTAAGAATCCGACGCGTTCGGTTCTTTTCTTTGTACAGTTATACCTTGGAAAATAGATTTTTTCCATTAGATAAGCATAATTAGAAAAATTAAGGGAACTAAGAAAAAAGCTAGAGATTTACAAATAAAAAGGAAGGTTTTATATGAATACATTTAGATGGATAGCGGCAAGGAAACAGCTTTCTCCTCGTGCTTTTAAAGATGAGTTAACTAGTCAAATATGGTTTAGTCCCTTAATTTATGCTTTTTTTTCTGTTCTTTTAGCTGCGCTGACGCTGTTTCTCGACTATTACTGCAAAGTAGGAGAGAAGGTTCCTTCATTTTTTTCAATCAACATGGATTTAACCAATACGTTAGTGAGTACGATTATGCCGGGGATTCTATCGATTACGACGTTTACCTTCAACTTAATGCTTGTTGTGTTTACATCATTTGCAGCTCAGTTTTCTCCTCGCGTGTTAAAAAACTTTGCTTCTTCTAAGTCTACTCAGCGAATTTTGGGTATTTTCATAGGGAGTTTTTTGTATACACTTTTTGTGTTTTTATTTTTAAACAGCTCTCAAGTAAACGGATATTTTGCGATTCCGTTTGTGACGACAGCCCTGTCGGTTTTTAGTGCGGGCACGTTTGTCTATTTTATTAATCATTCTGTTAGGTGGCTACAGGTAAATCATATGACTCAATCGATGAAAACAGCGTCCATAAAAGCTATTAAGACAACGATTCGAGAGGAACTGGAGATTCACCGAACAGAGTCTAGTCATAGCGAACAATTTTCTTTTCCAGAAGGAGAGAAAAAGCCGGTATGTATTCAAACATCCGGCTATATTCAAACGCTGAACTACAGCCAGTTGATTCACTGTGCCAAAGAGCATAATTTAGTGATAAAAATGGAGCGTGAAGTAGGGGATTATGTGCTCAGCGGAACCGTATTGTTTTACTATTGGCATAGAGATTCGACAGAGCACGATGAAATGGATTGTACCGTCTTTCACCAATATATCCATGTAGGGAAATCTCAGACTGATATTCAGGACACTACGTATATCATTACGAAGTTTGTAGAGATGGCAGTTAAATCACTAGGGAATGATGATTTCAAAACGGCGGTTAACTCCATTCATCAAATTAGCGATATTCTTCGGGAAATTTGTGAAGCTAGTCAATTTTCTTCTTATTTAGTGGATGACAACGGCGTGATACGAATGGTGATTCCTGATAAAAAATTTGAGGACTTTTTATATGATGGATTCGCTAATATCCGGCACTATGCGAGACGGAATATTATCATTACGATGGAGCTGCTCAAAACGCTTGGAAATCTCGCTGAGGCCATTGGACCGGCTTATTACGACGATATTTGGGAGTTTGCTGTATACATTTCTAAAGGCTTTGAAGAAGAGTATTTATTTGTTCAAGATAAAAAATACTTTTTACATATTCTTTGTGATTTAGCGGTTTCTACAAAAAAAGAAGAGAAATATGAACAAATCGCCAAACAGATGGAGGAATAAAAAAGCCGAAGTCAGACGTTGACTTCGGCTTTTTATTTATTTATTTGAACGTTTTAAGATGCTTTTAGCATGTGAAAATGTATCAAAGCTTGCTTTTCCGTGATACGCACCCATTCCGCTGTCACCAACGCCGCCAAATGGAAGGTAGTGAGAAGTCATGTGGTTAATTGTATCGTTAATAGAACCGCCGCCGAATGACACGTTGTTTAAGATGTGATCTTGGACTGCTTCATCTTCAGAGAAAAGATAAAGTGCCAATGATTTTGGACGTTTTACGATTGCTTCAATTACTTCTGAGATTTCATCGTATACGATGACTGGAAGAATTGGTCCAAAGATTTCATCTTGCATCACATTGTCTTCCCATGAGATGTTGTCAAGAACAGTTGGTTCAATAAACAGACGAGAACGATCCGTTTTGCCTCCAAAAACGATATCTCCGTTTGTTAAGAAGCTGTTTAGACGGTCAAAATGCTTTTCGCTCACTACGTGAGGGAAGTCTAGATTTTGTGAAACATCTTCGCCGTACGTGTTTGTTACGACTTGTTTTAGGTTAGCTAGCAGCTCGTCTTTCACATTTCGCTGAACAAGAATGTAGTCCGGCGCTACGCAAGTTTGGCCAGCATTTGCAAATTTACCGCGCGCAATGCGTTTTGCTGCTTCTTCAATATTTGCATCTTCGTGTACAATTGTAGGACTTTTTCCGCCTAGCTCAAGCGTAACAGGTGTTAAATGTTTAGCAGCAGCTTCTGCCACAATTTTGCCGACCATTGTACTTCCTGTAAAGAAGATGTAATCAAAGTTTTCTTTTAGTAAAGCCGTGCTTGTTTCCACTTCACCTTCGACTACCGTCAAGTATTCTTCAGGGAAGTTCTCATTAAACATCTTAGCAAGAAGGCTTGACGTATGAGGTGTTAATTCAGAAGGCTTTAACACCACGCAGTTACCTGCAGCAATCGCGCCTACTACTGGTGATACAGCAAGTTGGAACGGGTAGTTCCAAGGTGCAATCACTAAAGCTAAACCGTATGGATCTTGATAAATGTAGCTTTTTGCTCCTGCGTGAGTAGATGGTGTTTCTACTTCTTTTGGCGCTGCCCATTCTGCAAGGTTCTCAACTGCAAAGTCGATTTCACTTAGCACAAGACCAACTTCTGCACGTTTTGCTTCCATTTCTGGTTTGTTAAGATCCGCTTTTACTGCTTTTAAAATGTCGTCTTCATGACGCACAACAAGTTCTCTTAATTTCTTTAGCGTTTCGATACGGAACGCAACTTCTTTTGTTTTACCGCTATTAAAGAATGAAAGCTGTTTTTTTGTAAGTTCTTGATAGTTATTCATCAGAAAGTCTCCTTTTACTTCACAATTTTAGCCCTTTATTTACTAAATAGAACTAGCTACTGCTTATTTCCAAGTTGTAACCGTATTGACCGGTAAACGGTAAGAAGCATGGCCTTCGCTTGCTGCTTTCCCGATTGAGATAAGCATAATTGGAAGATAACGTTCTTTATCTAAACCGAATTCTTCTGCGATTAAGTGTTTTTCGTATCCGCCGATTGGATTTGTATCATATCCGTGAGCGCGAGCAACAAGCATGAGCTGCATAGATACAAGACCTGAATCTATTAAAACGATGTCTTTCATATCAGCTTTTGGCATGTTTTCATAAATCGGCTTAAAGAAATTTAGCTGCTGTTCTTTAATATCCTGAGGCATATAGCCAAGCTCAACGGCTTTACCGAAAATTTCATCTGCATATTCAACGTTGTTCATGTCACCAAACACGGCAATAACAGCTGAAGATGTATGAACTTGTTCACTGTTGAATTTCGCAAGTTTAGCTAATTTTTCTTTCCCTTCAGGCGTTTCAATTACAACAAAGCGCCACGGCTGCATATTAACAGAAGAAGGAGCGCGCATAGCTTCTGTAAGGATTTCCTCCATTTCCTCACGGCTGATTTTTACTGAAGGATCATATTTTTTAATTGAACGGCGTTTTAAAGCAATTTCGTTAAATTCTTTTGTAGTCATAGTCACTATTCCTTTCTTTTTAGGCGTTAAACATATTTATTGTCATTTCCATATTTTTGATTGCGGGCAATTGTTTGACGTATCAATAATTGATACATCAACAATATAATACATTGATTTAAGAATTGCAAGGGAAAAAGTTTAAACTTTTGAAGTGGTGCTATTTTGAAGTGTGAAGTTATATTTTCAGGGAGCGAACAAATATAAAGAGAGTAAGTAGAAAAAAGAAATGATAAAAATGAACAAACAAAAAATTTGACTACTTTTTATCTCTTGGTTACGATAAGTAACGAAAATAAACAAAAGTGAACTTGTTACTTTTTAAATGAATGACAGTTCGAGAAAGAAGAGATAGAAAAATGTTTCTTCCCTTCTTAAAACTTAAACTGTATCTGTAATTAGTACAGTATAGCAAGATATATCACGCAGAAAAAGTAGGAGGACTTCAAGATGTATACAGATTTAAAAGATAAAGTAGTAGTTGTAACAGGCGGATCAAAAGGATTGGGTCGCGCAATGGCCGTTCGTTTTGGTCAAGAGCAGTCAAAAGTAGTTGTAAACTACCGCAGCAATGAAGAGGAAGCGCTAGAAGTGAAAAAAGAAATTGAAGAAGCTGGCGGTCAAGCTATTATTGTTCGAGGCGACGTAACAAAAGAAGAAGACGTTGTGAACCTTGTAGAGACAGCTGTTAAAGAATTTGGTACATTAGACGTTATGATTAATAATGCAGGTGTTGAAAACCCGGTTCCTTCTCATGAATTATCATTAGAAAACTGGAACCAAGTGATTGATACAAACTTAACAGGGGCATTTTTAGGAAGCCGTGAAGCAATTAAATATTTCGTTGAAAATGACATTAAAGGAAACGTTATTAACATGTCCAGCGTTCACGAAATGATTCCTTGGCCATTATTTGTTCACTATGCAGCAAGTAAAGGCGGTATGAAATTAATGACGGAAACATTGGCTCTTGAATATGCGCCAAAAGGTATCCGCGTAAATAACATTGGACCAGGTGCAATCGATACGCCAATCAACGCTGAAAAATTCGCAGATCCGGAACAGCGTGCAGACGTAGAAAGCATGATTCCAATGGGCTATATCGGCAACCCGGAAGAAATCGCATCAGTTGCAGCATTCTTAGCATCATCACAAGCAAGCTACGTAACGGGTATTACACTATTTGCTGATGGCGGTATGACAAAATATCCTTCTTTCCAAGCGGGAAGAGGTTAATAAATAAAGCTGAAAGGGAAAAGACCTCGGAATATTCCGGGGTCTTTTTTGTATTGTCATAAATGTACGGATTATTTACCGAATATTGAAACTTTTATTGAAGTGTTACGTATATAAGTTAACGACGAATAAAGGACGTGTTGATATGCTACCCGAAACGATTCAACAAAAAGTAGCTCAGTATAGAGGTTTTTATATCAGCTTAAAAAATGAACTCAAATGGAAAGTGGCAGATCCGAAGCAGTTTATGGCTATCGCTTCTATGTACGCAGTGAAAGGCAAATCGCTCGAGCTTCAGCCTTATATTGAGTTAAGTGACTATATTAAAAATCAAGTAGGAATGTTTTCTACATTAAAATCATCGCAGCGATTTACGATCGCAGCTATGCTAGACACTCGCTATGAGAATCCAAAAGAAACGTTTCATGAGTTTCTGGATGTATACGACCAATTGATACAAGGCGGGTTTACGAGAGGCGCATTTACGTATATTGCGGCTTCGGCTATGCTGTCGAATGAGTCAAGTCGAAGTCATAAAGAAATGGTTCGAAGGTCATTAGAAATTTATCAGGGCATGAAAAAAAAGCATCTCTTCCTCACATCAAGCGGTGATGTACCTCTTGCGGTTTTATTAGCTGAAACAAGTGAGTTCACTGATGACCTCATGCATGAAATTGAACACTTTTATATGACATTGGCGCAGCATGGATTTAAAAAAGGAAATGACCTTCAATTTTTAAGTCATATTCTCGCAATCGATAAAAACCTACATGCGGATACCCTTATTGAAATATGCGTATCTGTAAAAGAAGCCTGTGAATCGGCAGGTATCAAAGTGAAAGCGATGTATTACCCGATCATTGGCTTATTAGCACTATTTGAAAAACCAGAAACTGAAATTGAAATCATCCATGAAGTAGTGAAACAGCTAAACGCAGACAAACTTTTCAAATGGCAGAAAGACATCAATGTTATGCTGGCGGTTAATTTAGTTATCAGTGAAAAGCTGAAGGATTCTAGATTGGTCGAAACGGGCATCTATACAACGATTGAAACCATTATTCAAGCTCAGCAAGCAGCTATGCTAGCGGTTATTGCAAGCACTTCAGCGGTTGCTACTACGACTACTACTTGATAAATTAACCGGCTATAAAAAGAGGCTGGGACATAACTACATGAATCTAACCTAAAGGTGAATCAATGGGATAAATGAGCTGAACCGCTTATAACACCGCGGTTGATTTCCGTGCAAGGCTTCGCTTTCCGCGGGCGGGCGCTGAGCCTCCTCGTCACTTACGCTCCTGCGGGGTCTCACCTGTTCCGCTTTTCCCGCAGGAGTCTTCGCCTTGCCCTCCAATCAACCTCTAGAAGTACCATATACATGAAACCTACGTTCACCATGCCGATGAAAAAATCCGAACGAAGTTGATTCTCCATCAAGAATCTTGATTCCTCGTTCGAATTTACATTTAACTAGAATACTTTTATCTCAGCTTTTCTCTTAAAAAGTATAAACCTCGCCATCATCTGGAATAAAGACGCGGGACGCCATATCTTTTTCGTTGATAAAGCCTTTTAGCTCTTCCCTTGATAACGTCCAGTGATTTACAGCTTCCATATGGACAGAAACAATCGTAGCATGAGGGGCCGCTTTAAAAACTTGGTAAATATCTTCTTTCCCCATCACAAGAGAACCGCCTTCTAAAAATTGATTATCTCCGCCGTTTACGACAATGATCTCTGGTTTATGTGTATTGATCTCTTCTTCAACAGCGGAATACCATACCGTATCTCCAGCTACATAAAGCGTTTTTTCATTCTTATGTTTAAAAACAACGCCGCACACTAAACCAGTACGCTTTAAAATTTCTCCTCTTCCGTGTTCACCTTTTGTTTTGATTAATTCAACGCCTTCAAAAACCGTGTTTTGCGTAAGTACTTCTACATTTTTAAAACCAGCTTCTTTTACTACTGCGGCATCTTCTTCATTTTGAACGAACATTTTGATGTCTTTTGGCAACGCCTGTTTAGCGGCATCGTCAAAATGGTCTAAATGGAGGTGAGTGACAATAACCGCATCTACATCAGCAATAATTTCTTCAACGGATATCGGTAAGTTCACTAAAGGGTTGTTTTGATCTTGTCTGATCGAATTTGGGAAAGGAGGGTACGTGCCTTTTTCCGCTAGCATAGGATCAATTAAAAACGTTTTTCTTCCGTATTCAACAATTAGAGTAGCGTTACGAATATGTGTAATCTTCATCTGTATCTCTCCTTTTTTTGATCTACGTATAGTTTATAGGATAATCTACTCGCAAATACATAGGTAAAATCAAGTCTTTTAACACTTTCACTTGATAAATGAAAGAATAGTAGTCAAAAGCAAAAAGAACCGAAACAGTGCTGTTTAGGTTCTTTTTAGGATTTCTTTTATCTCTTTATATCTCCGTACTTGGTTGCGTCCATGTTGTTTGGCAGCGTACAGGGCGATATCTGCTTTATTCAACAGCTCATCTAACGTTTCATTTTCTTGTTTTTCCGCTTGTGCTACTCCAAGACTTAGCGTAACAGAAATGGTTTCTTCATTAATCAGTAAGAGCTGAGTCCCGACGTGACGGCGAATTTGGTCAGCAAGCGTTTCGCCTTCGGATAAAGTATAGCCCTTTAGCGCGAGTACAAATTCTTCACCGCCGTACCGAGCAAAAAGCGCTCCTTGCGGTAATACGGACTGGCAGGCTTTTACGACATGTACAAGCACCTGATCGCCGGCATAATGACCATACGTGTCGTTCACTTTTTTAAAATAATCAATATCAAGTAAAAGAAGCGTAAAAGAAGCTGCGGACTGTTTTGCTTCTTTGAACGCTTGCTTACTGTACTGAAAAAATGCCCGACGATTATAAATTTGCGTCAGCTCATCGTAATAAGCTTGATTTTCAAGCTTTAGCTGAAGTCTTTTTAGCTCCGTAATATCCGTAAAAATAAGCAGCAAGCCGTGACTATTATTAGCATACTGCAAAGGAGAGGTGCGAACTTGATACGTATACGGAGATTGGTCCGTAGAAAAAAGCTGCAGCTCTTGACTGCTTTTTTTATTTTCTAATGTAAAAGGAAATGAATTGTCCGATAGCGTGAACCAAATATCAGCAAACCGTTTTCCAAACATTGCTTTTTTCAACTGCGGAAACATGTTCTTCGACGCTAAGTTAAATTCAATTAATCTGTAAGCTTCATCAAGCACGATAACACCGTCGTTAATGCTGTTAAATATCGCATCTTTAGCAATGGGCATGACCGTAAACATACGCGATGAGTTAATGGACCATAGATATAAGAAAGAAGAAACCCATAAAACCATTGGGACTGGATCAATTCCCTGCGGCGTATAGCCCATTAAATAGATAAATGCTGTGACCATGGGGACTAATTGCCCGACCATTAATGAAATTAACTGCAGGCGATAAGCTTTGGCTGTTTCTTTCCAGCGGTAAACGGCGAGCAAAAAAGCAACGAACATAGACGAAAAGATGAACATGCCGTGAATTGTGTACCATGATCCAATTTCTTGATGAACGTAAGGGGCACCTAGAACGGGATCAATTTCAAACACGCGGTAATGAAGGTGGTGCCAGTCATTTGTTGCGACCATAATCAAACTAATAAAAGGAATGATAAAAAGGGCAAAAATATGTTTTTTTCTTACCTTTATGCCGACATACTGCATAACAAACAGCAGCCCTGCAGGAGGCGAAAAAGGCATGCCCACGTATTGAATAACGGTCCAAAATTTCATTTCTCCGAGGTTAACGGACAGTAAGCTAAACGCCGCACCCATACAATAAATGGTAGTGAAACCTGTATGAAGAATAAATAAATGCGCAATGTTAGCGTAGTGATGACGCTTAATAAATACGTAAAAACATAAGTATAGATTAAGAACACCAGACGTACAGATAAGCGTTATATAAGCTGTTAAATCTAAATTCACAAGTGTATCCCTCATTAAGAAAGCATTTTTAGTTAAATGTAGCACAATTGAAATGAAATGTGGATATTTTATGTAGGAAATTAGTAGTGTTCGAGATGGTAGAGGGACTATAAGGGTAGGTCAAGACGATGAAAAAATGGTGCCTAAACAACAAGTAATTGAAACGAACGGAGAAAATTTATCTTCATCTACAAAAGTCAAAGTTTCTCAGTAAAAAACATATGCCTGAAAACACGCGATGTTCCTTCATCTGCGTGTCTTCAGGCATATTTGTATTTACAGTCTATTTAAGTTCACAGTTTTACAAAGGTGCCACCTGCATTTTTTTCTGTCTAAAAAAAACCCAATCGGTAAAGCCGATTTCTTTA
>Ga0209147_100422_pt1 | contig 27834 bp, 28 predicted proteins | sample AraplaCol_mLB_r2_FD_184278 | JGI IMG/M metagenome (GOLD analysis project Ga0209147, IMG submission 184278) | Arabidopsis root microbial communities from North Carolina, USA - plate scrape CL_Col_mLB_r2 (SPAdes) (version 2) | ecosystem: Host-associated > Plants > Roots > Endosphere | place: USA... | reverse complement strand
GTGGACGAAAGCCATCAGACCGTGCCGCAGATCGGCGCGATGGCGCGTGGCGACCACCGGCGCAAGATCACACTGGCCGAATATGGGTTCCGCCTGCCAAGCTGCATCGACAACCGCCCGCTGCGCTTCAACGAATGGGATGCGATGCGTCCGCAGACCGTCAGCGTCTCCGCGACGCCCGGCCCGTGGGAGATGGAGCAGACCGGCGGCGTGTTCAGCGAACAGGTGATCCGCCCCACCGGCCTCATCGACCCGCCGGTCGAGATCAAGCCGGTCGAGGATCAGGTGGACGATCTCATCAACGAATGCCGCAAGGTCGCGGCGCAGGGATACCGCACGCTCGTCACCACCCTGACCAAGCGGATGGCCGAGGATCTGACCGAGTTCATGCATGAGGCGGGGATCAAGGTCCGCTACATGCATAGCGACGTCGAAACGCTGGAGCGTATCGAGCTGATCCGCGATTTGCGGTTGGGCGTCTATGACGTGCTGATCGGCATCAACCTGCTGCGTGAGGGGCTGGACATTCCCGAATGCGGGCTGGTGGCGATTTTGGACGCGGACAAGGAAGGGTTTCTGCGGTCCGAAACGTCGCTGATCCAGACGATCGGCCGCGCGGCGCGTAACGTCGAGGGCCGCGTAATTCTCTATGCCGACCGGATTACCGGGTCGATGGAGCGGGCGCTCAACGAGACGTCGCGGCGGCGCGAGAAGCAGGAGGCCTATAACCTTGAACATGGCATCACGCCGACCACGATCAAGCGTAATATCGGCGACATCATCGCCCATGTTTCGAGCAAGGATCAGGTCACGGTGGAGACGGGGCTGGAGGACCGCCCGCACCTCGTCGGCCACAATCTGCGCGCCTATATCGAGGATCTGGAAAAGAAGATGCGCACGGCGGCGGCGGACCTGGAGTTCGAGGAAGCCGGGCGGATTCGTGATGAGATCCGCAAGCTGGAGGCCGAGGAATTGGGTCTGCCCGCGCATGAACAGGTCGCCGCGCCGAGAGGGAGGGCGACCGAAGGGAAGCCGGGGACGCGGAAATTGCGTTACGGGAAAGTGCAGAAGAAGTTCGGGCGATGACTCTTCTCGCGGAAATCCCACAAGAGGAAGTTATCTGATCCGCGACGGTAAACGTCGATTTGCAATCTTGTCACTCGGTGGCAGGTTCACATCGAAGGGATCGTCACTTGGTCAAACCCGCCAAACTTTTTCAGCGCCTGCTGCAAGGTAGCCGAAACCTCAGCTTTCGCGATTTCCAGCGCATTCTCGAAGCTTTCGGATTTCGTCTGACGCGGGTGAGCGGCAGCCATCATGTCTATGGCCGCAACGGCCTTGACCGGCCGCTCATCATCCAGCCGAACGGCAAGGATGCCAAGACCTATCAGGTGGAGCAGTTTCTTGATATGGTCGAAGCTTACGGCCTCAGCATGGACGAATGATGGATCATCATTATCACATCAATATCTTCTGGTCGAAAGAGGACAAGGTCTGGATCGCCGATGTACCGGACCTCAAACCCTGTTCGGCACATGGTGATACGCCTGCCGAAGCCATTGCCGAAGTGCAGGTAGCGATCGGCCTCTGGCTGGATTTTGCACGCGAGCATGGCCACTCTATCCCCGAAGCCCGCTACCGCCCGGCAATCTACGCCGCCTGACCTCAATGCCATCGCTCAGGACTTTGTCCCTGCGTCCTAGTCCAACCGTTGCAGCTCGATATTCCTAAATTCGATGGGATGACCCTCGCCTTGCAGGGCGATATAGCCGCGCGTGAGCTGCAACGCGCCACCCGCAGCGGCAATCAGGGGTTTGGCGTCCGCATCTTCCGGGTCGAGTTCGATAGCTGAATAGCGCAGCACCGCTTTCCCATCGATATAATGGGTGACGTCGCCCGATGGCAGCACTTCCAGTTCCGCTCTGGTCCAGCGGCCGGCGGGCAATGGCGAGCCGCTGGCCAAGATACAATGGCGCGGATCGCGCTTGCCCTCGAAAAGGACGGTGGTGCCAGGCGTGCAGACATTGCCGCTCGGCTCTTCCGTCGGGCGCGGCGTGGCCAGCAGCTGCATTTCCAGACTGACGGGAAAATCCTGGTCACGGCGGATCGTCTCGGGCGGCTGGGCGTGGAACATCAGGCCGCTATTGGTCGCCTGCCATGATTTGATGCCGGGCAGGGATGTACCGAACAGGCGATATTCGAAGCGGATGCGGTAGGCGCCGAGCGGCGCCTTCCAGAACAGATGGCCGAACTCGCCATCGAAATGCTTGTACTGGGCGTGGGAGACGCGGATCGCGCCATCCTGCACGATGAACATATGGAGCGGATCTTCACCCAACGCACGGCCGGTGATCTTGGGCGTCCAACCGTCGAGCGACTTACCGTCGAAGATAGGCTCCCATCGCGGTTCGGGGGCAGGCGCGGCGCCCATGAGCAACAGCATGGCTGCGATCGCATATATCCTCATCCGCCGATCGCCTTTCCCATGCGCTTCCAACAAGAGGTTATTGCGGGATCGCGGGCCGTTCGTCCAGAAAATTGGCCCCGCCGACGCGCCGCTTTGAACCTGGCCCGCTATGCCTTAGCCCTTGTACAGCGCGTCCAGGCGATCCGCATAGCGTTTGCGGATCACATGGCGGCGGATCTTCATCGAGGGGGTCATTTCCTCATTCTCGATGGTGAAGGGTTCGTCGGCCAGGATGAAGCGACGGACGCGCTCCAGCACCGACAGATCGTCATTCACCCGGTCCACCGCCGCGCGTAGCGCCGCCTGATAGGCGGGGTTGGCGGCAACGCTGTCCAGCGCGACGCCCTGTTCGATCGCCCATTCACGAGTCCATTCGGCATCGGGCACCAGCAGCCCGACCAGATAGGGGCGGCGGTCGCCATGGACCATCGCCTGACCGATCTCGCTTTGCAGCGTCAACATGCCCTCGACCTTTTGCGGGGAGACATTGTCGCCCTTGTCGTTGACGATCAGATCCTTCTTGCGGTCGGTGATGCGGATGCGGCCTCTGGCGTCGATCTCGCCTATGTCGCCGGTGTGCAGCCACCCGTCCTTGAGCGCCTTTTCGGTTTCGGCCGGGTTGCGCCAATAGCCATGCATCACCAGTTCGCCGCGCACGAGAATCTCGCCATCGTCGGCAATCTTCACCTCGACCCCGTCAAGCGGCGGGCCAACCGTGTCCATGGCGATGCCGGCCGACGGATAGTTACAACTGATAATCGGACCAGCCTCCGTCTGACCATAGCCTTGCAGCAAGGTCAGGCCCATGGCGTCGAAGAAGAGGCCGACATCGGGGTTGAGCGGCGCGCCGCCCGAGACCAGAGCCTTCATCCGCCCACCGAAACGCGCGCGAATCTTGGGGACGAGCGTGCGCGACAGCAGCGCCTTCATCGGCAGATCGAGAATCGATCCCTTGCCCGCCTGCTCCTTCGCCGCGATGCGCGTCGCCTGCCCCATCAGATAGGTGGGGAATTTGCCCTGCTTCTCGATCGACTTGATGATGCGGGTCCGCAGCACTTCGAACAGGCGCGGAACCACGACCATGATGGTCGGGCGCGTTTCCTCGATATTGGAGGCCAGCTTTTCCAGGCCCTCGGAATAATAGATCTGCCCGCCCAGCAGCATCGGCAGGAACTGACCGGCGCTATGTTCATAAGCGTGGGAGAGCGGCAGGAAGGAGAGGAAAACCTCGTCACCCCAGCCGAAATCCTCCGCCACCACCTTGCCCGCGCCTTCCACGTTGGAAAGGATCGCCCCATGATGCTGCATCACGCCGCGCGGCGCGCCGCCGGTGCCGCTGGTGTAGATGATGCAGGCCTGATCGTTGCGGGACACGGTCTGGGCGGCGGCGATCGCGTCCACATCAGCCGGATAGGCGGCGAGCAGGTCGCTCCACAAATGACAGGCGCAAGTGCCCTGCGCGCCCCGCAGCGGTTCCATGCCGATGATGAAGGACGCCTGCGATCGGACGACGGCGGGCATCAGCGCCTGGGCCAGCTTCGCGGTGGACACGATGACGGCGCGCGCGCCGCTGTCGGTCAGGATATGCTGGTGATCGCGCGTGGTGTTGGTGGTGTAGGTCGGCACGGTGATGCAGCCGGCCGCCATGATGGCAAGGTCCGCGATGCAGAATTCGGGCCGGTTTTCGCTGACCAGCATCACCGGATCGCCGGGCTTCAACCCCTGTGCCTTCAGCGCGGCGGCGAGCGAGGCGACCTGGCCCGCGACCTCGGTCCAGCTCTGGCTATGCCATTGGCCGCCGCTCTTGCGCCAGAGGAAGGGCGCGTCGCCCTTTTCCTGCGCGCGCGCAAAGAACATCGTTACCAGATTGGGGAATTTCTCGATGGCCCTCAAGGCTCGACTCCTGCGGTTTCCGGCACGTCTGATGCGCACCTATGCGTTAAGCAAGGCTATAACGGTGCCTTGCCGTAACGGCCACGCTTTTCCGTTTGTTTCCTAATCGAAGAGGCCGTTTTGCACATCCTGCGGCGGATTGATGCCCAGATGCTTCCAACCGGGGCCGTTGAGGCAGCGGCCGCGCGCCGTGCGGGCTATAAGGCCAAGCTGGATCAGATAGGGTTCGACCACTTCCTCGATCGTGTCGCGCGCTTCGGACAGGCCCGCCGCCAGCGTTTCCACGCCGACCGGCCCGCCGCGATAAATGTCGGCGATCATCATCAGATACCGCCGATCCATCAGGTCGAGGCCGAGATGATCGACCTCCAGCCGCATGAGCGCCGCGTCGGCGACCTGGCGATCGACGCTGGGCGCGCCCGCGACATTGGCGAAATCACGCACCCGGCGCAGCAAACGGCCGGCAATACGCGGCGTGCCGCGCGAACGACGAGCGATCTCGATCGCGCCGTCGGGGGTAATGGCTAGGTCGAGCAGCCGCGCGGCGCGGCGCACCACCAGTTCCAGTTCGTCCACCGTATAGAATTGCAGCCGCACCGGAATGCCGAAGCGATCACGCAGCGGCGTGGTGAGCAGCCCCTGCCGCGTCGTCGCGCCGACCAAAGTGAAGGGCGGCAGGTCGATGCGGACCGAGCGGGCCGATGGCCCCTCCCCGATCATCAGGTCGAGCGCGCGATCCTCCATCGCGGGATAGAGCACTTCCTCCACCGCCGGGTTGAGGCGATGGATTTCGTCCACGAACAGGACGTCGCCCTCATCCAAATTGGTGAGCAAGGCGGCAAGATCGCCCGATTTGGCGATGACCGGGCCGGATGTGGCGCGGAAACCCACGCCCATTTCCTTGGCGACGATCTGCGCCAAGGTGGTCTTGCCCAGCCCCGGCGGGCCGAAGAACAGCACATGATCGAGCGCATCGCCCCGCGACTTGGCCGCCTGGATGAAGATACGCAGATTTTCGCGCGCCGCCTGCTGGCCGACGAACTCGTCGAGCGATTTCGGGCGCAGCGCCGCGTCGACATCCTCGGGGCGCCGGGCGGGGGTAATGAGGCGATCGTCGTCGGTCACTTCGCCGCCTTTCGCAGCGCCAGGCGCACCAGCGCGTCGAGGCTGGCGCCTTCGCCCAGATCCTCTTCGGCGGCGGCGACCGCCACGCTGGCCTCATGGGGTTTGAAGCCCAGATTCTGGAGCGCGGATAGCGCGTCGCTGCTGTGGTTGCCGACCGGCATCGCCGTCGCGCCGCCTGCCCCCAACGGACCGCCGGTTGCCACCGCGCCGATCTTTTCCTTCAATTCATTGACGATGCGCTGGGCCAGTTTCGGGCCGACGCCGTTTGCGCGCGCGATCATCGCCTTGTCCCCGGTCGCGATCGCGCGGTGCAGGTCATGCGGTTCCAGTGCGGACAGGATCGCCAGCGCCACGCGCGATCCCACGCCCTGGACATGGGTGAGCAGCCGATACCAGTCGCGCTCTTCCGCACGGGCGAAACCGACCAGGCGGATCGCGTCGTCCGACACCAGCATTTCGGTGTGGATCGTCACCGCTTCGCCCACCGGCCCCAGGGCCGCGAGCGTGCGGGACGAGGCGCCGACCAGATAGCCGACCCCGCCCACGTCGATGATGGCATGGTCGATGCCGGTGCTGTCCAGCAGCCCCTTGAGTTTCGCGATCATAGCTTCCGCCCTTTGGTCATGATCTGTTCTTTACAGCCTGTTGCGGCCCGCGCCAGTGGGAAAGCACGGCACCTTTTTGCGGCTGGCGCGTAGTGCAGGCCGACTTGTCGCAAAATTGAGGATCGCCCATGTTGATGACCGCCCCCCTGTTGTCGCCGAAGGATTTCGAATTTCCGTCGATCATGCTGTCGGGCGTGGTCGACCATGGCATGTATCTGCATTTCAAAAATTGCCTGTCCACCGCGCCGCAGACCGGCCTTGTCGTCGTGGAGATTTCCACATTGGGCGGCGATCCGGAAATTGCCCGGTTGATGGGCGAGGATATTCGCTTTCATTCCGACCTCTATCCCGATCGGCGACTGGTGTTCATGGGGCGCACGGCGGTCTATTCGGCCGGCGCCACCTTCATGAGCTTCTTCGCGACGGAGAATCGCTATCTGACGCGCGGCACGCGGCTGATGATCCATGAGCGGATCATCACCAAAAATATCCAGCTGGCCGGGCCGCTGTCCACCTGCATCGCGACGCTGAAGGCGACGCTGAACGAAATCGAATCGTCGATCGAAATCCAGAATGAGGGCTTTGCCAACCTGATCCTGGGGTCGCAGGTGACGATGGAGGAGCTGTTGGAAAAGGCGCCGGAAAATTGGTATCTGGAAGCCAATGAGGCACAGGCGCGCGGGCTGATCGCGGCGGTGCTATAAGCCCCCGTCAGTAAATCCCCGACAGTAACCCCTTGTCAGATGGGGCGCGGACGCCTTTGATATCGGACATGCGCTCCTCTCCTCTTTTCCCCTGGCGTTATGGCATGTTCCTGGCGCTGCTGGCGCTTATCGCGCCGCTGGCGTTGATGCTGCCCTGGCATGAGGCGGCGATGGCGGGATTCGATATCGCCGCCATCGCCTTCATGGCGTCCGTCGTGCCGTTGATCGACGCAGCGCCCGCTACGATGCGGCGCAATGCGCAGGCGAACGATGCGAATCGCGAGCTGATGCTGTTGCTGACCGGGATCGTCAGCCTGGTCATTCTGGTCGCGGTCGGCGTGGCGGTCAGCCAGCATGGCGGGCCAAATGGATGGACGATCGCGCTATTGCTGGCGACGTTGCTGATCGCCTGGCTGTTTTCGAACCTCGTCTATGCGATGCACTATGCCCATAATTTCTACCTGCCCGGCGATAAGGGGCGCGATCGTAGCGGACTGGATTTTCCGGAGACGGACGAGCCGGGCTATTGGGATTTTCTCTACTTCGCCTTCACGCTGGGCATGACCTTCCAGACGTCGGACGTGTCGATAACGGCCAGTGGAATGCGCCGGACGGTGTTGTTCCAATGCCTCGCCGCCTTCCTGTTCAACCTCGGCATTCTGGCCTTCACCATCAACGTGCTGGGCGGCAGTTAGCCATGTTCCCAGCCCAGGCTGTCGGGCAGCGGGATGACGGCGCCGTCGATCTTCAGGGTCAGGCCCGATCCGTCGGCCACATGACCGATGGGGATCGCGCGCACGGGCGGTGCGACGCCATGGGGCAAAGCGAAGAGCAGTTCATAATCGTCACCCGCCCGCGCGGCGGCGATTTGCACGGCGACGCTGGCACCCCGCACCTTTTCCAGTGCGACCGACAGGGGGATATGGTCGATGACGATCGCGACGCCGCTGGCCACGCCCATGCGCGATGCGTCGATCAGCAGGCCGTCGGACAGGTCCATCATCGCGCTGGCGACCGGCGCGAGCAACGCGCCTTCGGCAAGGCGCGGGCGCGGTCGGCGATAGGCCTCCACCAGTGGACCGGATGCGGCAGGGTCAGCAGTCGCCAGCGACAGGCCGATGCCCGCATCGCCGACCGGGCCGGTGACATAGAGACGGTCGCCCGGCTGCGCGCCGGTGCGGGTGGGGACAGGCCCGGTCGCTTCGCCCATCGCGGTCAGGCTGTAGCTGCGCGCGGAGCCGGCGGGCATCTTCACCGTGTCGCCGCCCAGCAAAGGCATGGCATGCCGGTCGAGCGCTTCGCCCAGGCCGGCGACAAAGGCTTCGTCCCAGGCCTCGTCACCCGACAGCGCATAATTCAAAAGGCAGCCGACCGGCCGCGCGCCCTTGGCCGCGAGGTCGGACAGATTCACCGCGGCGAGCTTCCAGCCGATATCCTGTGGCGGATCGGTGGGGAGATAATGGACCCCCTCCACCATCGTGTCGCTGGTCAGGATCAGGCGGCTGGCACCAAAGGGCAGCACAGCCACATCGTCGCTCAGCCCCTGCGCGGCGGGATCGTTCGCCAGCAGGCGCAGCAGGGTGAGGAAGCGGGATTCGGCGGACATGGCCAACTCTAACGCATTTGCAGCAGCGCAGCGCCTGTTATGCGAAAAAGACGTTCCCCGGCCTGCGCCGAGGAACGATATTGCGGACAGTTACTTCCGCACGTCCTTCGACACGCCGTCGAGCAGGCCGTTGACGAAGCCCGATTCGCGCTTGTCGTAGAAAGCGTGGGCGACATCGACATATTCGCTGATGACGGTGCCGGTGCCGACATCGAGCCGGGCGAGCAGTTCATAGGTGCCGGCGCGCAGGATCTGCCGCATCGGCTTGTCGAGCCGGTCGAGGCTCCAGCCGCTCGACAGGCGGGCGGTGATCAGGCCGTCAATCTCGTCGCGGCGACGGTCAACGCCCTGCACGATATCGTCGAAGAAAGGCTCTTCGGCCTGGGCGTAGGTGACGTCCTCGATCGTGGCGCCCAGGCGGTGCTGATGGAATTCGTGCAGCAGGATATGGACGGGGGTACCCTCCATTTCGAGCTGATAGAGCGCCTGGACCGCGGCGAGGCGCGCGGCGGAGCGGGATTTGGAGCGGTCGTTCATAGCAATTCCCTACTCCGTTCGGTTCGAGCTTGTCGAGAACCGCTTCTCGACTTCGCTCGAAGCGAACGGCTGATTATTTGAGGCGTAGCGCCACCGAAGCGGCATGCGCGGGCAGCCCTTCCGCCTGCGCCAATGCGACCGCGGCGGGGCCGATCGCGCCGATGGCTACGGGCGTGAGGCTGAGGAAGCTGGTGCGCTTCATGAAGTCGAGCACCGACAGGCCCGACGAGAAGCGGGCGCGGCGGCCGGTGGGCAGGACGTGATTCGGCCCGGCGACATAATCGCCGACGGCCTCGGGCGTCATCCGGCCTAAGAACACGGAGCCGGCATGGCGCACCTGCGCGAAGAGCGATTCGGGATCGTCCACGGCCAGTTCCAGATGCTCGGCAGCCAGGCGATCGACCAGCGGCATGGCTTCATCGAAATCGCGCACGACGATGATCGCGCCATTGGCGTCCCAACTGGCGCGAGCGACCGCGCTGGTGGACAGCGTCGGGATCTGACGCTCGACGGCGGCAGCCACCGCATCGGCAAAGGCTGCGTCGTCGGTGAAGAGGATAGACTGGCTGGTCGGATCATGTTCCGACTGGCTGAGCAGGTCGGCGGCGGTCCATTCCGGGTCGTTCTTGCCATCGGCGACGACGACGATTTCCGAGGGACCGGCGACCATGTCGATGCCGACCACGCCGTAAAGCTGGCGCTTGGCTTCGGCGACCCACGCATTGCCGGGGCCGGTGATGACGTCCACAGGCTTGATTCGGTCGGTGCCATAGGCAAGCGCGGCAACGGCCTGCGCGCCCCCTACCCGCCAGATTTCCTCGATACCTGCAATCTGCGCGGCGGCCAGGACCAGCGGGTTGATCTCCCCGTTCGGGGTCGGCGTGACCATGGCGATGCGCTGCACGCCCGCGACCTTGGCGGGGATGACGTTCATCAGCAGCGAGCTGGGATAGGCGGCGCGGCCGCCCGGCACATAGAGGCCCGCCGCATCGACCGCGTTCCAGCGCGCGCCCAGGCGAACGCCGGCCGAATCCACGCCGTCGCTGTCCTGCGGCTTCTGCTTTTCATGATAGGTGGTGATACGCGCGGCGGCGAGTTCCAGCGCGTCGCGCAATTCGGTGGAGATACCGTCGAGCGCCGCGCGGGTTTCCGCCGGAGTGACGGCCCAGCCGCTGACGTTCAGGTCATGGCGGTCGAAACGCTGCGTATAGTCGGCCAGCGCAGCGTCGCCGCCGGCGCGGACCGCCTTCAGGATCGCGGTCACGTCACGCGACACATCCTCGTCCGCTTCGCGGCGGGCATCGACCAGCGCGGTGAAGGCGGATGCGAAATCGGCATCGGTGGTGGAGAGGTTAAGCGGCATCCTTCACCCCCACGGCGGCGCGGAACGCCTCCACCAGCGGCGAGAGTTCGGCCGAACGCATCTTGTAAGCGGCGCGGTTGACGATCAGGCGCGCGCTGATCTGCATGATGATGTCGGTTTCAATGAGGCCATTGGCTTTGAGCGTCGCGCCCGACGAAACGAGATCGACGATCCGGCGCGACAGGCCCAGCGAAGGGGCCAGTTCCATCGCGCCATTCAGCTTCACGCATTCCGCCTGAAGCCCGCGCTTTTCATAATAGCGGCGGGTAAGGTGCGGATATTTGGTCGCGACGCGGACATGGCTCATCGCGGCCTGATCCTCGTCCGCGGCATCCACCGGCTCGGCGACCGACAGGCGGCAATGGCCGATGTCGAGGTCGACGGGTGCGTAGAGTTCGGAATAGTTGAATTCCTCGACCACGTCGGAGCCGACGATCCCGATCTGCGCCGCGCCATGGGCGACGAAGGTCGCGACGTCGAACGCGCGCACGCGGATGATCGACACGTCGGGCCGGTTGGTGGCGAAGCGCAGCGCCCGGCTCTTCTTGTCGTGAAACTCCGCCTCCGGCTCGATACCGGCTTTGGCGAGCAGGGGCAGCGCTTCATCGAGGATGCGGCCCTTGGGGATGGCGAAGGTGAGCGGGCGAGTCATGACGCGCGGGCCTTACGCGCGGGGGCGTAAAAGGGCAAGGTTTGGGGGGATGCTAGGATGCTGCGGCTGATTCTTGACCCTCGTCCCGGAGCAGGCCGGGATCCCGCTTCTTCTATTGTGCCCCAAGAACAGCGGGATGCCGGATCACGTCCGGCATGACGATGTGAATGAAGGTCAGGCCGCTTCCGCCATCGCCGCTTGCGTCTGTGCGATCCAGCCGCCGCCAAGGACGCGCTCACCGGCGTAGAGGACCGCCGCCTGTCCTGGCGCGACGCCAAATTCGGGCGCGTCGAAGAGCAGGCGATCGCCGTCGAGACGCGCGGGAACGGGCTTGGCCATCGACCGTACCTTGGCGGTCAGCGGTCCGGTGAAGTCGCCGCCCAGCCAGTTGATATCACTCAAGCGCGCGCCCGACACAGCGAGCGCCGCTTTCGGCCCCACGATCACGCGGCGGCTTTCGGCATCCAGTCGCACGACATAGAGCGGATCGGGCTGGCCGCCGATGTCCAACCCCTTGCGTTGCCCGACAGTGAAATGGATCATCCCCTTGTGCCGGCCGAGCGTGCGACCGTCGATATGGACGATGTCGCCGCCCTCGTCCGCGTCGGGGCGCAGTTTCCGTACGATCTTCGCATAATCGCCGTCGGGCACGAAGCAGATGTCCTGGCTGTCGGGCTTCAAGGCCACAGACAGGCCGAGTTCTGCAGCGATTTCGCGGACCTGCGGCTTGGGCAGGCCTCCCAGCGGGAAGCGCAGATAGTCGAGCTGCGCCTGAGTCGTGGCGAAGAGGAAATAGCTCTGGTCGCGGGCCGGATCGGCGGCGCGATGCAATTCCGCCCCCGCCGCGCCCTCGATCCGCTGGACATAATGGCCGGTGGCCAGGCAGTCGGCGCCCAGATCCCGCGCGATCTGGAACAGATCGGTGAATTTCACGCCCATATTGCACTTCACGCAGGGGATGGGCGTGCGGCCGGCCATATATTCGTCGGCAAAGTCGGCGATCACCGAATCTCGGAAGGCGGTTTCATAATCAAAGACATAATGCGCGATGCCGATACGGTCGGCGACCGCGCGCGCGTCGCGGATATCCTGCCCCGCGCAGCAGCTGCCCGTGCGGCCGACGGCGGCGCCATGATCGTAAAGCTGGAGCGTGACGCCGATGACTTCGGCGCCGGTCTTGGCGGCCAGCGCCGCGACGACGCTGCTGTCCACGCCGCCCGACATGGCGACGACGATACGCCGCTCATTGAGCGGCTGGGGAAGCTGAAACTGAGGCTGCATGGGCGGGCATATAGTGCAAGGAAAGCGGCTTCGCAAAAGTTAACAAAGTGTGACGCCCATTTGCCCCTTTCGGGCCGGATCGACGCAGATTGGCGACCGGACGAGTCACGAAATCGTCTTCGAGTTTACGGACCCTTATCCATTGGTCGGTAGAAGGGGGTCATGGATCTGAGTTTCCTTCGGGGCGGCGGGCTGAAACCTGGCGCTCCCAGACCCCTCAGCCGGCCGCGCGTGCCGGCCTGGCCGTTTTTGCGGGCTGCCACGGCGGCTGCGCAGGCGGCCAGTCCTACCGCGCAGGCGGTGGCGGGCGTCCTGCGGGGGCAGGGCGGAAGCGATGACTGAGTCCAGGAACTGGCGGGAATTTTCGCGCCACGTTCCGGCGGCAAGATCGAAGCCGTGCGTCTCGCGGGAAGCTTCAACCCGTTGATCGCGAGCCGTTTAGCCAGGGGGCATGAAAGATGAAGGCTGTGTTTACCGTGGCGCTTTAGCCGTTCTTCAGGGCTGACGCACATAATCGGAAAACAACGCCGAAATCGGTAACGCCAGTGCCGCACTTTGAGGGTAAGAATGATCGAGAACCAGAAAATCAAGCCCGCCCAGGTCGTCGGGCCGCTTGGAGAGCCTCTGACGCTGGACAGCCTGCCGCCTGCGGATACGACCCGCTGGGTGGTGCGGCGCAAGGCGGAAGTGGTCGCAGCGGTCAATGGCGGTCTGCTGACCGTGGACGAAGCCTGTGCGCGCTATAATCTGACGCTGGAAGAATTTGCCGGCTGGCAGCGCGCGGTCGACCGTTCGGGCATGCATGGCCTGCGCGTCACCCGCATCCAATATTATAAGTCGCTCTATGAGCGGCAGCAGAAATATTGATCGCCGCTCAAGCGATCTGACCGCGGACATGAAGGGGCCGCCGGACAATGATCCGGCGGCCCTTTTTCATTCGCGGGGCGCACAAACGACGCAAAGCCAAGATGGTTTCCGTCCCGGAATCATTTTGGGAGCATGGAACGGGACGCCTTCTGCTCCGTTGAATGCAGCACCCAACCCGCTGGGGGCGTGGTCAAGGAGAGTATCATGGGCATCATCTTGTGGCTTATCGTCGGCGGCATCATCGGCTGGCTCGCCAGCATGGTCATGCGCACGGACGCACAGCAGGGCATCCTGCTCAATATCGTCGTCGGCATCGTGGGCGCCTTCATCGGCGGCCTGATTTTCAGCGGCGGTTCGATCAACGAAGGTCTGACGCTGTACAGCTTCCTCGTGTCGCTGGTCGGTGCGATCATCCTGCTGGCGATCGTCAATCTGGTCCGTCGCGGATCGGTGCGCTAAACCCGCACGACATCCTGTAAAAGCAAAAGAGGCTGCGCCACCGCGCAGCCTCTTTTTTTCGTTTCAGCGTCGCGCCGCGAACCAGCGATACAAGGCCAGTACGGCCACCGATCCCAGTATCGCAGCGACGAACCCGGCGCTCTGCCCCGGTGCATAGAAGCCCGCGAGTCGCCCGACAAAGCCGGCGAACAAAGCCCCGGCAATCCCCAGCAATATCGTGACCACGCATCCGCCCGGATCGCGGCCGGGCATGATCAGTCGCGCGATCGCGCCTGCAAGCAGGCCGACCACGATCCATCCCAGCAAGTCCATGCTGCGTTCCCTTTTTATATATAAGCATCGACCCGTTCCCCATAGCGCCACAGTCCGGCAATTTTGGCAAGTCAATGTGATCGCAGGGGAAGGAATGGCACGATATGTCGCCCTTCCCGCACCATCCATCGCGCATAATCGCTTTGCCGACCCGCTTCGAACCATGATATTGGGGCTTGAGGGTGGTGCTATATTCATATAACACAGCTGCCAACAGGGCGGATGCGCCGGAGAGACGAGAAGCGGGATGAATTACGAAACCCAGTTGGTGGGCGATTCCATGACGGTCATCGACGATGACGATGCGCGCCGGCGACGCAAGCGCCTGCTGCTGATCGGCGGCGGCGTGGCGGTGGTGCTGGTGGCCGCAGCCGCCTTCATATCCATGCGCGGGGATAAGGCGGGCGATACCGCCGCCCCCACCGCGCAGGTGCCCGTCGTCACTGTCGTCAGCCCCGGCCAGTCCACCGTCGCCCGCACCGTCAGCGCGACCGGATCGCTCGCCGCACGGATCGACATGCCGGTCGGCGTGGTCGGCGAAGGCGGCATGGTGACGCGCGTGCTGGTGCAGCCGGGCGACTGGGTGCGCGCGGGCCAGGTACTGGCCACCGTCGAACGCTCCGTCCAGGCCGAACAGGTCCGCTCGCTCGCCGCGCAGGTGGAAGTGCAGCGCGCCAACGCGAAGCTCGCACAGGCTCAGCTCGATCGCGCCAAGGCGCTGGTCGGGCGCGGCTTCATCAGCGCGGCCGACATCGACCAGCGCACCGCGACCCGCGATCAGGCCGAAGCGCAGGTGCGCGTGGCGGCGGCGCAGCTGGCCGAACAGCAGGCCCGCACCGGTCGACTGGACATTCGCGCGCCGGCGTCCGGCCTGGTGCTGACCCGCACGGTCGAACCCGGCCAGATCGTTCAGGCCGGCGGCGGCACGCTGTTCCGCATGGCCAAGGATGGCGAGATGGAAATGCAGGCGCAGGTGGCCGAAGGCGATCTGGCGACGCTACGCGCCGGCAACAGCGCCACGGTCACGCCGATCGGCAGCACGCAAAAATTCGCCGGCCGCCTATGGCAGGTATCGCCCGTGGTCGATCCGCAGACGCGGCAGGGCATCGCCCGTATCGCCATCCCCTATAATGCGGCGATTCGCCCCGGTGGCTTTGCGTCTGCGATGCTGACCAGCGGTTCGGGTACCGCGCCGCTGCTGCCGGAATCGGCGGTGCAGAGCGACCCCAAGGGCAGCTATGTCTATGTCGTCAATGCCAAGGGCCAGGTGGAACGGCGCGACGTGACCGTGGGCCAGGTGTCCGACAATGGCGTCGCGGTGACCAGCGGCATTACCGGCACCGAACAGATCGTCACCTCCGCCGGCGCGTTCCTGACGCCGGGGCAGAAGGTGAAGCCGGAACTGGCCAAGGGTCGCTGAAAGATCGGTGCGGGCGGATCGTCAGCATCGGGGGCATCGGGAGGAAACGGGCGCCTGACCGCGCCCGGTGAAGGAAGCGCGTCATGAATTTTCGCAATATGTCCGCATGGGCGATCCGCAATCCGGTGACGCCGCTGGTGCTGTTCATCGCCCTGGTGCTGGCCGGTGTCGTCAGCTTCATGCGGATGGACGTCAACAATAATCCCGACGTCAGCTTCCCGATGGTCAGCGTGATCGTGTCGCAACCGGGCGCGGCCCCGACCGAGCTGGAAACCCAGGTTACCCAGCGAGTCGAAGCGGCCGTGCGCGGCATCAGCGGCGTGGACGAAATCACATCCTTCGCGTCCGAAGGCCAGTCGCTGTCCAACGTCCAGTTCCAGATCGGCACGCCGGTCGATCGCGCGGTGGCGGACGTGAAGAACGCCGTGGACCAGATCCGCAGCGACCTGCCCGACGGCATTTTGGAACCGCAGGTACAGCGCATCGACGTGGACGGCGGCCCGATCGCCTATTTCAGCGCCGAAGCGACCGACATGACGCTGGAGGAACTGTCCTGGTATGTGGACAACACCATCGCCAAGCGGCTGCTGTCGATCAGCGGCATGGCCGCGGTCAAGCGCGGCGGCGGTGTCAGCCGCGAGATTCGCGTCATCCTGGATCCCGCCAAGTTGCAGGCCTATGGCGTCACCGCCGCGCAGGTGAATGCGCAATTGCAGCAGGTCAATCTGAACGCGGCGGGTGGCCGTACCGAAATCGCCGGCGCGGAACAATCGATCCGCGTGCTGGGCAACGCCGCCAATGCGCGCTCGCTGGGCGACACGCAGATCGCCATTTCCGGCGCCCGCACGGTCAAGCTGGCCGACCTGGCCACCGTGCGCGACATGTATGCCGAACAGCGCAGCCTGTCGCTGATGAACGGCCGTCAGGTCACCAGCTTCAGCCTGGAAAAGGCCAAGGGATCGTCCGACGTCACCGTCTATGACGAGGCGATGAAGGTTCTGGATCAGCTGAAGAAGGAAAATCCCAAGGTCCAGTTCAAGCAGCTTTATACCAGCGTCGAATATACCAAGGACCAGTATCACAGCGCCATGTCGGCGATGATCGAGGGCGCCGTGCTGGCGGTCGTCATCGTCTTCCTGTTCCTGCGCGACTGGCGCGCGACCATGATTTCGGCGCTGGCCATCCCGCTGTCGGCGATTCCCGCTTTCTGGTTCATGGACATGATGGGCTTTACCCTGAACAGCATTTCGCTGCTGGCGTTAAGTCTGGTCGCGGGCGTGCTGGTCGACGACGCGATCGTGGAGATCGAGAATATCGTGCGCCACATGCGCATGGGCAAAAGCGCCTATCAGGCGTCCATCGACGCGGCGGACGAAATCGGTCTGGCGGTGCTGGCGACCACCATGGCGATCGTCGCGGTGTTCCTGCCGGTCGCGATGATGCCGGGGCTGGCCGGGCAGTTCTTCATCCAGTTCGGCATGACGGTCGTGGTGTCGGTGCTGATGAGCCTGGCCGTCGCGCGCCTGATCACGCCGATGATCGCCGCCTATTTCCTCAAAGCCCATGGTGAGGAAAGCCATGGCGAAGGCTGGCTGATGGACCGCTATATGGGCGTGCTGCGCTGGTCGCTGAATGACGAGAAGGCGAAGGAGCGGCGCGCACGCGGCGGATTCCGTAACAAGGCAGCCGGCTTCTTCACCGACCATCGCGTCTGGACGCTGGGCTTCGGCTTCCTGGCCTTTGCCGCCACCATCGTCGCCTTTGCGACGCTGCCCATGACCTTCCAGCCGACGACCAACACCGATTTCAGTCAGGTGAAGATCGAAACCGTGCCGGGCAGCACGCTGGAGCAGACCACCGCCATCACCCGCAAGGTCGCCGACATGCTGAGCGCCGACAAGGATATTGTGGAGGCCGCCTTCGCCGATATCGAGCCTACCGGTGCCGACATCTTCCTGACGCTGAAGAAGGACCGGCCGATCAGCTCGGTCGATTGGGAGCGCAAGGTCGCGCCCCAGTTCCAGACCGTCGCCGACGCCCGCGTCAATTTCCAGTCGCAGTCGGGCGGCGGTTTCGGCCGCGACATCATCATGATGTTCGGGTCGGACGATCCGGCGCTGCTGGAAAAGACCGCCAACCAGCTGGTCCATGAAATGGCCGGCATCCATGAACTGCGCGCGCCGCGCGTGCAGGGCGATTTGCAGCGCCCCGAAATCATCATCAAGCCGCGCCTGGACCTGGCCGCCAGCATGGGCGTGACGACGATGGCATTGAGCCAGTCGATCCGCATCGCGACGATCGGCGACATCGATCAGAACAGCGCCAAATTCTCCCTGTCCGACCGCCAGATCCCGATCCGCGTCGCCCTGGCGGAGGACAGCCGCAAGGATATCGCCACGATCCAGAATTTGCCGGTGCCGACCGTGTCGGGCGGATCGGTGCCGCTGCGGGTCGTTGCCGACATCAGCTTTGGCGCCGGGCCGACGCAGATCCGCCGCTACAACCAGATCCGCCGCGTCGTCGTTGGCGCAGATCTGGCGCCGGGCATCGTCACCAGCCAGGCCATGGCCAAGATCAATGCCCTGCCGCTGATGAAGGACATCGTTGCCGGCAAGATTCAGGGCGTTCAGAAGCTGAACGCGGGCGACGCCAAGTGGCAGGCGGAGATGATCCAGAATTTCATCATCGCCGTCTTCTCCGGCATCCTGCTGGTGCTGGCGGTGCTCACCCTGCTCTACAAGCGTCTGATGCCGCCCTTCGTCAATCTGGGGTCGCTGCTGCTGGCGCCGCTGGGTGCTGCTTTGGCGCTGCATGTCGCGGGACAGCCGGTGTCGATGCCGGTGTTCATCGGCCTGTTGATGCTGCTGGGCATCGTGGCGAAAAACTCCATCCTCGTCATCGACTTCGCATTGGAGGAGATGGAGAAGGGCGTGCCCAAGAAGGTCGCGATCATCGACGCCGGGCACAAGCGCGCCCAGCCGATCGTCATGACCACCGTCGCGATGGTCGCGGGCATGATACCGACTGCCTTGTCGCTTTCGGGCGACGGCGCTTCGCGTCAGCCGATGGGCATTACCGTGATCGGCGGCCTGATCCTATCGACGGTGCTGACGCTGGTGATCGTGCCGGCCATTTTCAGCCTGGCGATCGGCCTGGAAAGCTGGATCGGCCCGCGGCTGGGCCGGGGCCTGCTGACCTACAAGCCGGGCGATGATGGGCAACCCGTGCGGAGCGCCGTGCATCCCGCCGAATGACAGCGATCGTTCAGGCCAAGTAGGGCCACCCGCCCAAAAGAAAGCCTTGCCTGAACGAAACGGCAGCGTAACCGTTAAGGGGTCATGACGCTGCTTCGCCTGCCCCGGCCCAAAGACCTGTTGACGCCCCACCCCGCCCAGCGGATGCGGCTGGTGGCGACGGGCATGCTGGTGGCGATGGCCGCGCTGTTCATCGCCGCGCGCGCCACCGTCCATCTCCATCCTGCCATCGCTTTCGTCCAGGCCTTTGCCGAGGCGGCGATGGTGGGCGGTCTGGCCGACTGGTTCGCGGTCACGGCGTTGTTCCGCCATCCACTGGGCCTGCCCATCCCCCACACCGCCATCATCCCGCGCAACAAGGACCGGATCGGCGACACGCTGGCGCTGTTCCTGCGCGACAATTTCCTGATCCCCGCCGTGGTCGCGCGGCGGATGCGCCATATCGACGTCGCGGCGGCGGCCGGGCGCTTCCTGGCCAGTCCTTCCGAAGGCGACGGACGGCTGCGCGAGGGCGCGTCGCGCCTGATCGCCGATGTGCTGGAAGCGCTGGACCAGGAGCGGCTGGGCGGCATGGTGAAGGGCGCGATCGGCCAGCGTCTGCGCGCCATCAACATCGGCCCGCTGGTGGGACAGGCGATCGAGGCGGCGATGCGCGACGGCCGCCATGCGCCGGTGATGGACGGCATCATCACATGGGCCGACCGCACGCTGGAGGCGAACGACCATCTGATCCGCCAGATAGTGCAGGAACGCGCGGGCAAGGTGCTGCGCTGGACCGGGCTGGACGAAAATCTGGCCAATGCGATCCTCTCCGGCCTGCGCAAGATGCTGGCGGACATGGCCGCCGATCCGGGCCACAGCCTGCGCCTGAAGGCGGAGGAAGGCATGGCCAAGCTGGCCTTCGACCTTCAGTTCGATCTGGAGATGCAGGCGAAGGTCGCCAAGATCCGCGACGAAATCGTCGACAATCCGGCGATGCAGCGCTGGATCGAGGGGATGTGGGAACAGGCGCGTGGCGGGCTGCTGCGGGCGGTGCGCGATCCGGGCAAGGCGATGGCCGGGCGACTGGGCGAGGCCCTGCGCGCGCTGGGCGGAACGTTGCAGGAGGAGGCGCGGCTACGGCTGGTCATCAACCGTTTCGTGCGCCGTGCGGCGGTGGGGGCGACGGCCAGCTATGGCGATGCGATCGTCCGCCTTGTCAGCGACACGGTGCGTGGATGGGATGCGGGCACGGTCACGTCACGGCTGGAAAATGCGGTCGGCCGCGACCTGCAATATATCCGCATCAACGGCACGTTGGTCGGTGGGCTGGTCGGCCTGGCGATCCATGCCATCGACAGGATCTTCTGAAACGAACCGCACCAGCGCCTTTCCCAAAAAATGCCGGGGCGTATCGGGCCAAACGACACGCCCCGGCGGAACCGGCCGCGCAGAGGAGAGAAGGCAGCCGATTCCTGACTTTATGGCTTAATCTTCCGGTTCTTCCGGAGGTCCGTGTCGGGGCGGAGGCGGCAGTTCGTCCGCGGTCAGTACGCCGTCGCCATTGCGATCCCGATCGGCAAACAGAGCGAGCGCGGGCGCGATGAATTCGGCGCGATCGATCTGGCCGTCATCATTGCTATCCTCGGGATAAGGCATGGCGCGGCCGGGCGGCGGCGATCCTGCATCGGCGCGCCTTCCTTCGGGCGGACGACCGCCCGGCGGCGGACCGCCAGCGCCACCGCCCGGACCGCCGCCCGGACCATTTCCAGGCCCACCGCCGGGTCCACCGCGCCCCTTACCGGGGCCGCGTTGCGCCGAGTCCGTCTGCCCTCGCACCTGCGGTTCATGGCCCAACATGCGCTGCATCGCCTGTACCGGCACCAGCCCGTCGCTATCCTGATCCATCAGGCCGAAGCGGCGCTCCATATAGGCGGCCATCTCGTCACGGGTGATGCGCCCGTCCCCATCGGCATCGGCAGCCCAGGGGCCACCTTCGGGCGCAGCCGGCGGCTGGGCCAGCAAAGGTGTCGACGCCAGAAGTGCGACAGCGAGTTGGACAGCAGAAAGACATGGGCGAAAATGCATGAAGGCTCCTGAAAGCGGGATCGCCCTTCCCTTCGCAGCTGCGCTTTGCCGCCATATGTCCCGATGCGGCGCCTATGTTGCAGACCTTCAAAAATGATGTTGCAACATATCATATAATGATGTTGTATCATTTCATTGACGGGCGAGTTTCGATCGTGAGAATCGGAGACCGGCGAGAGGATGCGACACATGGAGCATCGTGCGGAAAAGTGGGAACCGGTTTTCCGCTTAAAACGATGCGAAAACGAAAAGTTAGAGCAGGCGATCCGCGTCAAATTTAACGCAGCCTGCCCAAGAGGAGCCAGACGATGCGACTCATGACCATGGGAATGACGGGGCAGGCAAGCGGACAATCGCGTTATGGCGCGGGGCGCAAGTCCCCGCTGGGGCTGGGCGGCACCGTGGCGGTGCATGCGCTGGTGATCGGCGCCTTTCTGCTGCTCCCCAAGGAAGTCATCGACACATTCAGGCCTTCGCCGCCCATTACCGGCGTCAATATTCCGATCGAGCCGCCACCGCCGCTCGACCCGGTGGACGATGTGAAGCCCGATCCCAAGCTGCCGACCCAGCCGCAACCGCAACCCGAACGGCCGACCGCGCTCGATCCGCTGGTGAACATGCCCACCGGCGATACGAGCCTGATCGGCAGCAACGGGCATGGCGACATCGGGCCAATCACCCCGCCCTATATTCCGCCACCCCCGCCCCTGAGCGAGCCGGTGCTGACCGAGGCATCGATCGATCCCCGCGCGAAGGCCGCTTTCCAACCCGACTATCCCGGCACGATGATTCGCCAGGGCGTAGAGGGCGCGGTGACGGTGCGCGTCACCATCAGTCCGGAAGGGCGCGTCACCGCCATCGAAAAGGTCAGCGCCACCGACGAAAGCTTCTGGCTGGCGACCCAGCGCCATGCCCTGCGCACATGGCGCTTCCGTCCCGCCACCCGCGACGGCGTAGCTATCACATCGACCAAGACCCTGACGGTGCGGTTCACGCTGACGGATCGATAGATATCGCTCCCTCCTTCGCCTTCGGTGTCGCCCCCTGCCCCCTCCGGACGATCGGGAGGGGGCAGGAAAATGGAGGTAAGCATGGACCATTTTGCATTGGCGCCCGCCCTGTCCTATAAGGGTGGCATGGCGATCTTTCCCCGTCCCGTTTCCCCCAAAAGTGCGCTTGGCGACTTCTGGGGCTATTTCAAGCAGCAGCGGCAGCATAAATGGCCGCTGCTGGGCGTTTCCATTGCGCTGACCTATGTCATTGTGTGGACGTTCGTGATCGACGCGAACACCAACACGATGCCCACGCGCAACAAGATCATCTATGTCCAGAGCTGGGACGCGAACCGGTCCGACGCAGCGATCATCCTGCAGCAGAAGATCGACTTTGCGAAGCGCGAGGCCGCGCTGGTCAAGCAGCAGACCAAGATGCAGGGTTATGCGGACGCGTTCGGCATCGAATGGCGTGAGGAAGAAGCCCGCAACACCGCCAAGCGCAAGGAAGCGGTGAAGGCGATCGACGCGATGCTGGACGACCGGCTGGCCAAGGCGGAAGCCACGGGCAAGGCCGGACCGCAGGCCAGCGCAAAGCCGGCGCCTGCCGCCCAACCCTGAGCGTCCAACCCTAAGCTCCCGGCCCTGATCATGTCGCCTTCGCCTGCTGACGACCGACGCTATATGGCCGCCGCCATCGCCCTGTCCGGGCGCGGGCGGGGCCTGTCCACCCCCAATCCCAATGTCGGCTGCCTGATCGTTCGGGACGGCCATGTCGTCGGGCGCGGCTGGACCCAGAAGGGCGGCCGCCCCCATGCCGAGGCGCAGGCGCTGGATCAGGCGATGGACCGGGCGGCGGGGGCCACCGCCTATGTCACGCTGGAACCCTGTTTCCATCTATCCCCGCGCGGGCCGCGCTGTGCCGACCTGATGGCGCGGGCCGGGGTTGCGCGCGTGGTGATCGCACTGCGCGATCCCGATCCGCGCACCGACGGACAGGGTGCAAGCTGGCTGCGCGAGCGCGGCGTCACCGTCGAGATGGGCCTGATGGCGGATGAAGCCGCCCGCGCCATGGGCGGTTTCGTGCTGCGCCAGACACTGGGCCGGCCGCATGTTACGCTGAAGCTTGGCCTGTCGCTCGATGGCCGCATTGCGCTGCCCGACGGATCGAGCCGCTGGATCACCGGGCCGGACGCCCGCGCCCATGCCCATATGGAGCGGGCGCGGCATGACGCGATTTTGGTGGGCGGCGGCACGCTGCGCGCCGATACGCCCAGCCTGGACGTGCGGCTGGCGGGGCTGGAGGCGCGGTCGCCGCGCCGCATGGTGCTGACTCGGGTAGACGCGCCCGCCGGCTGGGAACGGATCGCCGCACCGCAGGATATCGCCACGCTTGATCGGGTAGACCATCTGCTGGTGGAGGGCGGCGCAGCGGCGGCAGCGGCCTTCCTGCGCGCCGATCTGGTCGATCGGCTGCTGCTCTATCGCGCGCCGATCGTCATCGGCGAAGGACTGGCCGGGATCGGCGATATCGGCCTGACCGACCTTGCCCAAGCGCATGGCCGCTGGCGGATGACCGACACGCGCGCGTTGGGCGTCGATCGGCTGGAGGTTTACGAAGCGGTGCGCAGCGCCTAGGGATTTGTCATGTTCCCCGGCGAAGGCCGGGGTCCAGCTCCACGATCGGGACTGGACCCCGGCCTTCGCCGGGGAACATTCTATATAGTGAATGGATCGAAGCGCATGTTCACCGGCATCATCACCGACATCGGCACCATCCGCAGCCATGAGCAGCGCGGCGACCTGCGCCTCGTCATCGGCTGTGCCTATGCGATGGACGGCGTGGCCATAGGCGCGTCGATCGCCTGTTCGGGCGCCTGCCTGACGGTGGTGGAAAAGGGTCCGGACTGGTTTGCGGTCGATCTGTCGGCCGAAACCGTGACGCGCACCGCGCCGGGCCTGTGGGCGGAAGGCGGCCGGCTCAATCTGGAGCGTGCGCTGAAAGTCGGCGACGAGCTGGGCGGCCATATAGTCACCGGCCATGTCGACGGCATCGGTCATCTGGTGTCGGCCACGGCCGAGGGCGATTCGACCCGGCTGACCATCAGCGCGCCCGCCGAACTGGCCGCCGCGCTGGCGGCCAAGGGGTCGATCACGGTCGACGGCATTTCGCTGACGGTGAACAGCGTGGAGGATCAGGCCGACGGCAGCGTGCATTTCGGCCTGAACATCATCCCCCACACTGCCGCCGCGACCACGCTGGACCGGCTGGTGGAAGGCCGCACCTTCAACCTGGAAATCGACGTGTTGGCCCGCTATCTGGACCGGATGCAAAGCCTGCGCACCCGATAATCGCGCCAAGCTGAACAGCTTATTGTGATTCCTCACTTGAAATAATCACATTGTGATGTGATATGACCGCCATCCCATAGGGGAAGGAGTTTCTGTCATGTCGTCCGCGCTTCTCGATTCCGTCCGCAGCCTCGTCACCGATGGCGGCATGTCCCGGTCCGGCCTGGCGCGCGCCGCCGGCCTGCACGCCAACAGCCTTCGCAAGCTGGGCGAGAGCGACTGGAATCCGACCGCCGATACGCTCGGCAAGCTGGAAGCCTATCTGCTCAAGCGCGAAGGTGGCACCGCGCTCGCCAGCCCGGAAGAAATCATCAACGAGGCCCGCAACGGCCGCATGTTCATCCTGGTCGATGACGAGGATCGCGAGAATGAAGGCGATCTGGTCATCCCCGCACAGATGGCGACGCCCGATGCCATCAACTTCATGGCCACCCATGGCCGCGGCCTGATCTGCCTGGCGCTGACCAAGGATCGCGTCGATCAGCTGGGCCTGGACCTGATGAGCCGCAACAACGGCACCCGCCACGAAACCGCCTTCACCGTGTCGATCGAAGCGCGCGAAGGCGTGACCACCGGCATCAGCGCCGCCGATCGCGCCCGTACCGTATCGGTCGCCATCGACGGGGCGAAGGGCAAGGCGGACATCGTGACGCCGGGCCATGTCTTCCCCCTGATCGCCCGCGACGGCGGCGTGCTGGTGCGCACGGGGCATACCGAAGCGGCGGTCGACGTCGCGCGCCTCGCCGGCCTCAACCCGTCCGGCGTCATCTGCGAAGTGATGAAGGACGATGGCACCATGGCGCGCCTCGACGACCTCATCATCTTCGCGCAGAAGCATAAGCTGAAGATCGGCACGATCCGCGACCTGATCGCCTATCGCCGCCGCCACGACCATATGGTCGAGCGCCGGTCGGAAACCACGTTCCAGAGCAAGTGGGGCGGCGACTGGAAAGCGATCAGCTTCTACAACAAGGCGACGCAGAGCGAGCAGCTGGTCCTGCAAAAGGGTCATGTCGCGTCGGACCAGCCGACGCTGGTGCGCATGCATCAGCTCTCGCTGCTGGACGACGTCTATGGCGCGGAGGGCGGTCGTGCCGGGCTGCTGGCCAAGTCGATGGAGATTATCGGCCAGGAAGGATCGGGCATCATCGTGATCCTGACCGGCAATGAGGAGGGCGATTTCGTCACCCGTTGCGTGCAGGCACATGCCGGCACCGCCCCGGCCGGCATGGACGAACTGCGCAACTATGGCGTGGGCGCGCAGCTGCTCGCCGAACTGGGCGTGCATGACATGGTCCTGCTCAGCAACAGCCAGCACAGCCTGATCGCGCTTGACGGCTATGACCTGTCCGTGGTTGGGCAGCGTCCGATCGAGCTGTAAGGAACCAACATCATGGCGAAATTCCTGATCGTCGAAGCGCGCTTCTACGACCATCTCAACGACCTGCTGATCGAAGGCGCCAAGGCGGCGCTGGACGAAGCCGGCCATAAATATGAGGTCGTGACGGTGCCGGGCGCACTGGAAATCCCCGGCGCGATCGCGCTGGCAGCGGAAAGCGGCCGTTTCGACGGCTTCGTCGCGATCGGCGTGGTGATCCGCGGCGAAACCTATCATTTCGAAGTCGTGTCGAACGAAAGCGCGCGCGGCCTGATGGCGCTCAGCATGGACGCCATCGCCATCGGCAACGGCATCCTGACCGTCGAAAATGAAGAGCAGGCGCTAGTCCGCGCCCGCCCCGATCAGAAGGACAAGGGCGGCGAAGCGGCCAAGGCGGCGATCGCCATGCTGGCCCTGCGGGACCGTTTCGGCGCCTGATCGACGTGACTTGTGGATAAAAAAGGGGCGGTTCCGGATGGAGCCGCCCCTTTTTTGTCGGGCATGGTGAGCGGACATTCACAAATCTCGTCACCCCGGGTCAAGCCCGGGGCGACGTCAAAATTACGCCCGTTCCGGACAGCTTTACGCCGCCGCCTTTTCCTGTTCCAGCGTCGGATAGTCGGTATAGCCCTCGACGCCCGGCCCGTACCAGGTCGTCATCACCTGCGGCGGGTTGAGCGGCGCGCCGTCCTGTAAACGCTCCACCAGGTCGGGATTGGCCATCAACGGGCGGCCGAAGCTGATCGCATCGGCCAGGCCGCTGGCCAGATCCGCCTGCGCCCGCTCCGCGTCATAATCGCTGTTGAGCACCAGCGGCCCCTTGAAATGCTGGCGGATGAGCGGCGACTGGCGCGGCACGTCCGTCGCGCCGAAGCTGCCGTCCGGACCGGGCTCGCGCAGTTCGAGGAAGGCGATGCCGATCGCGTCCAGCACGTCGGCGGCCGCCGCGAACAGGGTCGCGGGATCGCTGTCGTCCACACCCTGCGTCTCGCCATTGGGCGACAGGCGCACCGACACGCGATCGGCGCCGATCGCATCGGCCACCGCCTGCGTCACTTCGCGCAGCAATCGGACGCGATTTTCCACGCTGCCGCCATAGATGTCATCACGGAAATTGCTGTTATCGCGCAGAAATTCGTCGATCAGATAGCCGTTAGCGGCATGGAGCTGCACCCCGTCGAAGCCTGCGGCGATCGCATTTTGCGCAGCGCGGACATAGGTTTCGATGATGCCGGGAATTTCCTCCAGCGCCAGCGGGCGGGCGGTTTCATAGGGTTGCTTGCCTTCATAGGTATGCGCGTCGCCCGGCGCGGCGGTGGCGCTGGCCGATACCGGCTGCTCGCCCGTCACGGCGCTGTGGACGGCGCGGCCCATGTGCCAGAGCTGGACGACGATCTTGCCGCCCTTGTCATGCACGGCCTGCGTCACCGGCTGCCATGCGGCCACCTGCTCGTCGGACCAGATGCCCGGTGCATAGGGCCAGCCAAGCCCCTGTTGCGAGATGCCCGTCGCCTCGCTTATGATGAGGCCGGCCGACGCGCGCTGCGCATAGTAATCCGCCATGATGGGCGTGGGCACATGGGCGCGGGTCGCCCGGCCGCGGGTGAGCGGGGCCATCAATATGCGGTTGGCGGCGCCGACGGCGCCCAGCTGGATCGGATCGAACAGGGTCGTCATCAATAAGGCTCCCTTATAACAAAGTTGCAATTTGCAACGGGACTTGGTGCACAAAGCCAGCTAGGGAGCGGCCATGGCCAGTTCAACCCCCGCCGCGCACATAAACATGCCGCGCCTTGCCTTTCCGGCGCTGCTGCTGGCGAATTTGATTCTGCCGCTGGGGCCGGTGCTGGTGCGCCTGTCGGATGTGGGGCCGGTGGCGGCGGCCTTCTGGCGGCTGGCGATCGCCCTGCCCTTTTTGCTGCTGCTGGCGCGGCCGGGCCTGACCCGCATGCCGCCGACACGCGGCGAATGGGGCGCACTGGCGCTGGCAGGCGCGCTCTTCGCGGCGGATCTGGCCGCCTGGCATCTTGGCATCGTCTATACAAAGGTCGCCAATGCCACCGTCTTCGGCAATCTGAGCGGGCTGTTCCTGCCGGCCTGGGCGCTGCTGGTGCTGCGCCAGAAGCCGAAGCGGATGCAGGCGGCGGCGCTCAGCCTGGCGGCGATCGGCGCGCTCATCATGATGGGTGGCAGTTACGACCTGTCGATCGGCAATCTGAAGGGCGATCTGCTCTGCCTGCTCGCCGGCATCCTCTATACCGCCTATCTGCTGGTGGTGCAGCGGGCGCGCGGCCGGCTGGAAAGCTGGTCGATCCTCGCCGTGTCCAGCGCGGTCAGCGCGCCCTTGCTGCTGGCCTTTGCACTGATGCTGGGGGAACGGGTGATGCCGGGCCACTGGACGCCGCTCGTCATCCTGGCCTTGTCGAGCCAGATCGTCGGCCAGGGGTTGCTCACCTATGCGATCGGCTGGTTTTCGCCGTTGATCGTGGGCGTCAGCCTG
>Ga0209147_100416_pt1 | contig 28159 bp, 27 predicted proteins | sample AraplaCol_mLB_r2_FD_184278 | JGI IMG/M metagenome (GOLD analysis project Ga0209147, IMG submission 184278) | Arabidopsis root microbial communities from North Carolina, USA - plate scrape CL_Col_mLB_r2 (SPAdes) (version 2) | ecosystem: Host-associated > Plants > Roots > Endosphere | place: USA... | reverse complement strand
CGGTATAAGATGTTGAAAGAAGAATTACGTGCACTAGAGAAAGAGTTAGAAACCCTTGTTCTGACCCTGCCGGGTATTGCTGAAATGCTGACTGTACCTGGTGTTGGGATGGTAACGGTTATTGAACTTTATTCTGAGTTAGGTGATATTAAAAACTTTGAAAATCCACGCCAAATCTTAAAATACGCGGGATTAAATTTGCGAGAATCCAGCTCAGGAAAGCATAAAGGACAAACACGAATTACCAAACGAGGAAGGGCTAAATTGAGGGCTTTGCTCTTTCGGACTGTTATGCCCCTTGTTCGACATAATCGAGCCTTTAAGGCTCTGCATCAGTACTATACAACGAGACAAGAAAATCCTTTACGTAAGAAACAATCACTGATTGTACTTTGTGGGAAGTTAGTTCGTATTCTACATACTGTAGGTCAGAAACAATGTCCATTTGATGAAGAGCGAATGATACGAGATATTCCCCATCTTTCTTTAGCTCTAGGAGCTTAACCTTTGTCCATTAAAAATGAAGCACGGAGTATTTGGGATAAAGCATTTTTCCAGGCATTCGACCTTGCAAACTAGCATTACCAAACTCTATCTCATAGACAGATTGAACGAAGGAATGTAGGCGCTAAGACGCTGAGAGACATGGGAGGTTTCATCGCTATGAGGCACATAGAGATCCATTGTGCGACTATATGTATGTCTCCATCTTTTTTAAAAATAATGGAAAAAGAATAGCGAAGCTATTCCCCTTAGTACCAGTTTCTTATAAAAATGAAAATATAAGGTTAGAAATGGACATAAAAAAATTTTTTATATCTTATTTTCCCCCTATAAACCCTTGATATTACTCAATTTATAGAGGGAGGGAGGGAGAAATGAGTATTATATTAACCTTAAAAAGCCAAAACTCACTCTTCTAGATTAGAAAAGTAAGTTTTGGCTTTTTAGGATTATTTTTAGTTTATATAGTTTACTAAGCATTCTCTACTTGAAATAGATCTCTATTGTGTTCAAAATCGTCTTTCGGTGGAGCTCCATCTGTCGATAACCAATTCTTACCTCCACGGTCATGCAGCAAGAAGTCGCCTCCATTATGATGAGCAATGCTTATTCGTCCCCAAGCATCTAAGAAAAACTCGAAACGAGAAGCTTCAGATTTTTTGTCCAAGTAAACCCAGCCTTTACTATTTTTAGTAAAGTAGACATGATCAGAATAGTTAGATTCTGTCATTCTAATATAGTATGTAGATGGATTATTAGGGTCTTTTTCAAAAACAACAGGACTACCTCCTCCAGTATGAGATGCTAAACGTATATAATCCCAACTGGCATAAACCTCATAACCTAAGCGCTTGTCTGTATGTACTTTGTATAAGTAATACTCTTTACCTTCAACAATTTCATTTACTGCTATAATCAAACAAAATTAGAAAAACTCCCTATTCATATAGGGAGTTTTTCTATAGGCTAATGAGATTCTAGATTGGAGATACTTTTCAGTATTGTGAGTAGTTTGCTCAAACGTTGCAACAGGTATGCAATCTTCACTTAAGAAATTTTCACTATCCTACCTTTTGGTAGTATATTGTACGGATCATGCCATGGCTTTATAAGTCATCTGATTTAACTTTAGAGACACCCAAGGCAAGATTTTTCCACAAAGTTTGTTCAACCACTTTGGCGTCTACAGTATGACAATCAACAATGAGTATGACTTCGGAATGTTTGCCACGTAGAAGTCGCTGATTTTTCCTGATTACTTTAAACATAAATAGTTTAATTCCTAATCCTAAGAGAAATCCGATAAAAGCACTAATCATCCCCCAATAAATAGGCCCCCAGCTTAGTTTAAAACCAATACTTGCACCAATGACTGAAAAGGCTGTGGCTAGAGCCATTCCTAAATCAATAAGAGAAACCCCATCTGCTCGATGAAGGCTATCAAAAATCCGACGGTTTTCCGTTCGATTATTGAGAGAAACAATAAATATGTCTTCTTTTCCTATTCCTATTCCCTCTAACTCAGAAATAGCTAGTTCTACATAACTTGAGTATTCAAATGTAGAAAAAATTTGCATATGTTCATTTCACCTTTTTTCCTTTTCCAATACGAAAACCTGGGTGTTGATACATTTTCTCGAAGAAGTTTTTCTGCTCTTTTTCAACAAGTTTATTATTCTCAACGGTATTCATATAGGAATCGAAGATAGCAAAACCATATAGAGAGGGGAAAAACAACAACCATTCTTTATTTAAAACGGAAGTAGCCTGTTTTATTTCTCCTAAGAATAACAGAGAAATACCCTCAAGCAGGTGAGAGTAATAAAAGAAAACGACTGCCCAAATGATAACAAAGAAAGCACCAATGATCCGGTGAATATAGAGTTGTCCTAGACCTGGCATCACCAAGGACCAGACAACGGATAAGATGGGATTCCGTTTATCTAAATAGTTTATTTCCATAGCTCCTATACTAAAGGTGTTGAACCGATGATTTTCTCGTTCAGCTAACACGTATATTTTATTTAAATCAACGGTTGTTCGGTAACTATCCCATATAGAAAAAATATAAACGGGAATATAGATAAGAAGCCATCTTGTATTAAGCACGTCTTTGGCCATATCAATGTTTCCTTGAAAAGAATAAATCATCGCTAAATTTACATGAGTTTTAAGATTTATGACCACTTCCCATACAAATAACACAAAGCCCCGAAGGTATTTAGAAAGGAGTAAATGCCCAAAACCAGGAAAAGCTGCTGACCACCAAGCAATAATATAGGGGTTTCTTAAATGGATTTGAGTTGTTCCAAATATACTGACATGAGCAATATAGCGTCTTGCAGTATTGTCATTTTTATAATTATTCATTTACACTCTCCTATGGATTTATCTTCTATAGATTCGAAAAAAATATACTTGTTGTACCCATTATCCAAATTTAATCTGCTCTTTTTTATTTCCTTTATGCTCATAAATAGATGTGCCCCTTCCTCTTATGAGGAAACTTCAGGTACAAAGAGACCAAATAAGTTATTTGTTCTTTCCCCCACACTAACGAGGGTATATTTAAAAAAACAGAAAAAGCTTCAGATGAATATGAAGCCTTTATTTTCTTGAAAAATCTTAGTTTTTTAAGATATGATGCTTTACTAAACTTTGATAATAACCATAAATAATAATATACGCTACTAAATAACTGATAAAATTATCAATAATATTCCATCCGTTAAAATAATCTACTTTTCCTAAGACTAAACCAATCCCTTCAAAGCCTGTAGTAAACAGAGTAAAGCAAAGTAAAAGGATAGTCGTATTCACTTTTTTATCTTAAAATAAATTAAAAAAGAAGATAAAACAGGATAGAAGCCTATATTCAAAGGGAGTGCTGATAAACTTACATCTCTAAAGATCGGTTTGAATTGCCAGAAATAATTACTTCCGCACTCATTTAGTATAAAAGCTACTGTAATTCCTACTGGTACACTTAAAAGAACAATTATAGGTTCTTTTTTGTATAATATAATCCCAAAAATCCAAGGTACAATAAATCCCATAAAAATATTTATTAGTATTGCCTCTCTTCTCCTCTCATTAAGCTAACCTTTTACTAGGATTGTCTAAAACTGAAGAAAATAGAATGAATTATTATTATGTAACTTTCCTATGATGAATATCTCCTTATAAAATGAGCAAACTACACGAGACGCCGTGAGGCATCAGCGAAAATCCTTACAACAATAGAGCAGAAAAAACCTACCTCTTTGGATTGAAAAGAGGTAGGTTTTTTTCTGTTTTTAAGGTGTGTAAAATATACATCTTTAATTACCATAATCACCATTCTAGTAACTACTATACTGTAAACATATATTGAAACTTCTTCCTCGTTAATATGGTTATTTCGTTTAGTTCTGTAAAGAATGGGCAATATAAACAGGGAATAAGAAGGAGGAATAAGCTATATGAACAAAAAAATGGTAATACTCTGTATTTCATTAGCTGGAGCTTTAACTACAGGATCTCTTACAGGTTGTTCTAATCAAAATGATTCATCCTCAAACACACCACAAAAAGAAAGTAACTCTGCAGAAAATAAATTAAATTTACAACAGTACTCCAAAGACACTGATAGTAAACAAGATGAAGATTTTGATCTAGTGGGAACTTTAGAAAAAGAAACGAACGATGAGTTAACACTTGTTATTGATGATAAAAAGGTAAAGGTACCTAAGAGTAATGCGTTTAAAAAGGAAAAAGATACACCTAAGAATATTGATGGAAAACAAGTAAATGTAGAGATTAATGCTAAAAATCAAAATGCAGAAAGTTTAGAGTTAACTCCTCAGGCACAAGCAGATTCAAATGGTATATACGAAAAAGATACTGATGGAGATTACAGTATAATTGGAAAATTAATAGATGAAACAGATAATGATGTAACAGTAGAAGTATCTAGTGGGAAAAAGACTTATAAAAAAGCTAAAGACTTTGAGCAAGATAACGACAATATGTCTGAAGATAATAAAAATAAAGTCGTGCGATTAGAAATAAAAAAGAATGATGAAGTTGAAAGTCTTGAAGTAAACCCAGAAGATCAATAAAGAGAAAAAGACCATTAATAAGGTTATTTATTTTGGCAACAATATTTGTTTTATTCCTTATTAGAAGGGTAAGAAATACATAAGATTATGTTAATGCTCTAATTTAGCATTCTTTCCCTTTATCCCAACAATTTTGTTGGATATAGACGCCTACTATGGCGTCTTTTTTTTTTACAAAAAAGGCAATCCACTACGGTTTCATGAATATAGATAGGGGAAGGGGGAAGGTGTGGATGATAAGAAAGTTATCTATTCCTATTTTAATTTTAGTGATACTATGGACCATTATTCTTTGCATAGAAAAACAAGTTATTGTAGCCTGCTTTCTATGGATTATTTATAGCGCCTTGCAGTTTTTTCGAAGGGAATAATTTTCATCTTCTAAATAAAGATTTTTAGTGAAATATATGAATCGTACATAAGAGGATTTCTAATAGCCCTTTGAATTCCTTTAGCAATACTACAAACTTAACCTCCTTCCATAAATAAAAGACACTGGCTCTTAACCGGTGTCTTTTATTTATAATTTTATTTTTCTCTAAATAATTTTCATAGAAATGTCATTCATGTAAATCATTAGACACTTTTTAGTTCCCTTGGATCTGTTACTTTGTGTTTGTATTTCTTTTCGAATTTATTAAACATAGATATATTTGCGAGTACTCCTACAGCAAACATAAGCAATGTAAGAGAAGAACCACCATAACTTACAAAAGGTAACGTTACACCTGTGATAGGGAGAAGTCCCGTTACTGCTCCTAGGTTAACAAATGCTTGAATGCCAATCATAACGGAAATACCGATAGCTAATAAGGCACCAAAAGGATCGTTGCACCTTTTAGCAATTTTTAAGCCTTGCAAAATAATGAAAAATAGCAACCCTAATACAAGTAACACTCCCCAAAAACCTAACTCTTCAGCAATAACTGCCATAATAAAATCTGTATGAGACTCAGGTAGATAACCAGCCTTTTGAATGCCTTGGCCTAACCCTTCACCTGATAGTCCCCCAGTTCCTATAGCTAGGTAGGAGTTAACCAATTGGTACCCATCCCCTTGCTGATTCGCAAATGGATGGAGAAACCCAGTAAAACGAGCTAAACGAACAGGAGAAAATACGGTAGCCATTTGTCCTGTTACTAATAAAACGATGAGCATAATGATTACACCTATTACTCCCAATAAAGCAATCTTTAGCATGGATTTTCTAGAGATACCTGAACATAAGACAATAGCTGCAACTGTGCCTAAAATAAGGAGAATTCCACCGTAATCGGGTTGTAAAGCAATTAAGAAACAAATAAAAAATACGATAAGAATAGGTGGAATAATAGCGCGCTTTAAATCGTTTATATACTCTTGTTTATTTGCAAAAACAGCCGATAGATATACAATAATTGTTAGTTTCGTAAATTCTAGTGGTTGTATTCTAATCGGCCCCAGTATAAGCCAACTTTGTGCATTTCCGGCGGTATGGCCAAAAATAAGAACCAAAGCAAGAAGCGTAATTACTGTTACTAATAAAATTTTCAACACTTTTTTTTCTCGATAAATTTTATAGGGAATAAAGGCAGAAACACAGAAAAAGAAGAAGCCTGCTATAAGCGCAAGTTTTTGCTTTTGATAAAAATAATCCCCTTCAACACCGTAACGACTAACAGCCGTTACCATACTAGCACTGTAAACCATGACTAAGCCAATGAGACTTAGAACAATTAAGGCCACAATAAATTTGTAATCATAACATTTTACTATTTTCTTAAACATAAAAACTCCTCGTTCCTTGCAAGTGTAAGATTCTTATTCTCATCATAAAAAAAAGATTCTTAGTAAATTATAGAGAGTAAAAAGAACACTCAATAGTATAATAACAGTTCCTCGCGCTTTGTTCTTTCCTACGATATAATCATTTACACCATGTAAGATGAAAGATACTGCAACCATAAGAACAGCTACATTGTACCAGTAATCGCTATCAAATAGCCAAGCTATACACATACAAATAAGCAATACAATTAAAGTGGCATTTCGAATTCGATTATCAATAAAAATTTGTGCATATTTCATAAAAATCTCCTGCTACTATTTCTTTTAGTATATATAGTTATGCTGTATTCTTTCCTTTCCGTCTCACCTTATTAGCTTATAGTATTTTTAGACAGTTCCCGTTTTTAAGATTAATAAGCCTCTTTCTTCCAACAACTTTGGACGTATAGAACATTTTGGTATATAATGAATTATTTTGTATGTTTTAATTATAGACATTAGGATAAAGAAAACAATAAAAAATGAATCCTTTCTTTAGGCTATTCGTTATTCTACAGCTAAATTGATTTTAGTACTTTTTGTACCTGATTAACATATGAAAAGAGACTTATTTAGTATTCTCTCACTTAAAAGTGAAAAATAAGGAGAATTACTATGTCATTGACTACTACATATCATTTCTTTCACTTCTTAATAATGGATATCATCCTTAGTTTCCTTCTCCTTTGCATTATTATTTTTACAGATAAATATTTTAGGGAAAGTAAAGATACACGTGAAGAAAAAAGAAGAAAATATCAGAAGGATTTTATTGCTTTGTTAACAGTCGGATTAATCGTTTATTTTATGTAACATACTATAGATAATTTTAATCATATGGAGGAGCAGCATGATCCGAACAATCGCTATTACACAAGACTTACAGGTCAAAGAAGATGTACCCCTTGATCACTTATCTGACCCTTCAATTAAGTGGTTCTGGGTAGATCTTGCCTCTCCATCTGAAGAGGAAGCAAAAGTGTTAGAGACGTTTTTCCACTTTCACCCTTTAGCTATCGAAGATTGTCTTCATTTATTACAACGTCCTAAACTTGATTATTATGAGGGTTACAGCTTTTTAGTTCTTCATTATTTAAATAGCCACACGTTAGATGTTGAAGAAGTAGACGTATTTATTGGAGAAAATTATTTAGTGACCTTCCACTTTAAACCGGTACTCAGTATTGAAACAGTGGGACAACGCATTTCACAACATCCTAGTGGATTTAATAAGGGAGTGTCCTATATTGCTTACGCGCTTCTAGACCAACTAGTGGATGATTACTTCCCAATTGTGTATGAAATTGAGGATAAATTAAATGAAATTGAAAGCAGAGATGCAAAAAAATCAATTGCTTTACTAATGAATGATGTTTTTGATATCCGAAGTGATTTATTAAAGCTCAGGAAAACCATTCTTCCTATGCGTGATCTGCTATATCGAATTATTAATTCTGAACGTTTACATATACCTGCAGAGCAGAAAGCCTATTTCAATGACATCTACGATCACTTAATAAAATTAACAAGCATGGTGGAAGGCAATCGGGATATGACATCAGATATGAGAGATAATTACCTTTCACTCAACGCCAATCGGATGAACTCTATTATGATGACATTAACAATTATCTCCTCTATTTTTATCCCTCTCACCTTTGTCGTAGGGTTATATGGGATGAACTTTGATCATATGCCTGAACTTCACTGGCACTACGGATATTATATTGTTTTAGGAATTATGGCCTTAATGACAATTGGTATGATTCTTTGGTTTAAGCAAAAAGGCTGGTTTAATGTAAACAAGTAGGAAGGGCTAGAAGGAAGCCTTTCTAATAATTTTTTAAAATAAAAAGTTACATAATTCATAATAGTAATCTCTTTTAAACTCCTTGGGGCTCAAGGAGTTCTTTTTGTAATTTGTACCGGAAGAGTGATTATGTTAACTAATGTTTTATACCATATACAACCTAAAAACAGAAAAACAACTGGGTCCGTTCAGTTGTTTTTCTGTTTTTGTAAGGATGGAGAATTATCTCTATGATGCCTCACGGCATCCTGGATAGTTTGGTCAAGGTAGTAAGAATTTATGTGTAGAAAGGAGAAAAGACTCTTAGTATGTAATCATTAGTTTTCTTCTTCATGAGATATACATTCCTAAGTTTTGGACAATCCTATTAAAAAGTTGTCTTAGTGAGAGGAGCAGAGAGAAAATAATAATAAATATTATTATGGGATTTATTGTACCTTGGATTTTTGGGTTTATCTTATACAAAAAGGAATCTATAATTGTTCTCTTAATTGCACCCATAGGAATGACAGTAGCCTTTATACTAAATGAATGGGGGACTAATTATTTTTGGCAGTTTGAACCAATTTTTAGAAATCGAAGTTTATCTGCACTTCCTTTAAATATGGGTTTTTATCCGGTCTTAGCCTCTTTTTTAGTTTATTTAAAAATAAAAAAGAGGGTTAATACCTTTCTGCTTTTAATTGGTTTTACTCTTTTTACTACAGGTTTTGAAGGCATTGGTTTAATCTTTGAAAAAGTAGAGTATTTTAATTCTTGGAATATTATTGGAACTTTCATTAGTTATTTAATAGCATATATTATTATTTATGTTTATTATCGAAGTTTGGTAAAACATCAAGTTTTAAAAAATTAAACCTATGCTCTATTTTCTACGAGTTGCTCTAATTAAATGATTTGTAAAAAAGAGAATAGCAAAGGGACCAATCAAAGAAATGAAATATACAATAAAGACCTTTTGTAATTTATCATTCATGTATATTAATTCCACCTTTATATACTAGAGTGAGTATTGAAGGATTTCTTAAATAGAATGTTCAACTAAGGCAAGATTCATTCATGCCCATTAAAAAGATGGTCTTCTTCTGTTCGTTAAACAATAGTTGCAAAAGATCCTTTCATAGGGGCTTAAGTAATTTACTCATAAAGTTTGCCTTTTCGAACATCTTAAAGTAAAAAGGACATCTGCTTAAATGAAAAGAGATTAATTTTCCCATTAAGTTAATTTTTTTAGCTAGAAAATTCTGAGATGAAAGATTGGAATCAAAATATGCAAAAATTTGAAGAGGTTGAATATCATTATGATAAGTTAAAAGTCCTTTGGCTTAGCTATTGGAAAGAGGAAGTAGTATTTACTTACCAATAGTGGATAATGGTTTTAATTTTAATTATCCCCTTTTTTCTATGGTGGATGTTGGTAGATAAAAGGAGAATAATTGAAATAAGCCTGGTTGGACTATTCATATCTGGAATTGCTTTTATACTAGATCAAATTGGTGTATCATTGCGCTACTGGATTTATCCCTATACCCTGACACATTTAGAAAGAGATTTATGGTTACCTGCTAACTTTTCTATAATCCCTTTCTTTTATATGATGATTTATCAATGGTTTCCCAAATGGAATAAGTATGTATTAGCAATCACGGTCTTTACTTTTTTCGCTTCATTTATGGGGGAAAGCATTTTTAAATGGTTAGGAATATATAAAGTATTGAAATGGGAACATATTTATTCTGTACCATTTTATATTTTGATTGGAATCTTTGTGAAAATTGTATTAAAAAAATTTATTTCTATTGAGACAAAATCGAGAAATGAAATTTAACTACGTAATCTTTAACAAAAAGAGATTATAAAGAAAGTTATATGAACTATTTATTTTAATGAAACCCCCTTTACAAATGTAAAATTCAGGCGTATAGTACCTATCATACATAAATGATCTTGCTATTTTCATACCTTTTATCGCTTAATCCACTAAGGAGTGGGGGACCCATTTTTGCGTGCACTTGCACTTGGGGTGAATCCTTCTGTAAGAAGGTAGGGCTACTCTTAAGGCCCGAATCCGACAGCTAACCTCATCAGCGTTTGGAGAGAAGGTTTGCTTTTATTTGTCCTGTAAAGAACACTAAGCAGAACCTTAGTGTTCTTTTTTGTGTTTTTTTTCTGAGATGGGGAATGATGAGAGTAAACTAATATAAGTAATGGCATAGGTTTCAGGAGGATTTTAGATGAGTTATTCATCCATCAAACGTTTATTAATTGGGAGGCCACTTAAATCAAAGGAGCTAGGTGAACAAAAGTTAAATAAGATCAAAGCCTTAGCTATTCTTTCATCCGATGCACTTTCATCCGTGGCGTACGGCCCAGAACAAGTCTTAATTGTGCTTGCTACCATTGGAATGATCGCATTTTGGTATTCAATACCCATAGGTATTGGTGTACTTATCCTTTTAACAGCACTTATTCTTTCTTATCGACAAATTATTTATGCCTATCCAGAAGGTGGTGGCGCTTATGTTGTATCTAAACATAACCTTGGAGAGAATGCAGGGCTTATTGCCGGAGGATCTTTATTAGTAGACTATATTTTAACCGTATCTGTAAGTATTTCATCTGGAACAGATGCGTTAACATCTGCTTTTCCTGTTCTTCATGACTATAGAGTCATCATCGCTTGCTTATTGGTTATTTTTATTATGGTTTTGAATTTAAGAGGGGTAACAGAATCTGCTTCAGCATTAGCGTATCCCGTTTATTTGTTTGTGGTTGCATTGGTTCTATTAATTGGGATAGGAATATGGAAAGTAGCGACTGGTCAGGTCTCTCCTGATGTTCATCCTGCTATTGGAACTGCAGTGCCAGGAATCAGCTTATTTTTACTACTACGTGCTTTTTCATCAGGGTGTTCAGCCCTTACAGGCGTAGAAGCTATTTCAAATGCTGTAACAAACTTTAGACAACCGGCTGCAAGAAATGCAGTACGTACGCTTGTTGCAATGGGTATTATTTTAGCTATTTTGTTTTCAGGTGTCATGTTCTTGGCTTATTGGTTTGGAATTGTACCTAAAGCAGAGGAGACGGTTGTTTCCCAGCTTGCTTCCCAAGTATTTGGACGAAATGGTTTCTATTATTTTGTTCAAGGTACGACGGCTTTAATTCTAGTGTTGGCTGCCAATACAGGCTTTTCAGCCTTTCCTTTACTGGCTGTTAATTTGGCTGTAGATAAGTATATTCCTCGTATGTTTACGATACGTGGTGATCGTTTGGGCTATTCAAATGGAATTGTCACACTTGGAATTGCCTCTATTGCGCTCATCATAGCGTTTCAAGGTAATACAGAAAGGTTAATTCCTTTATATGCGGTTGGAGTATTTATTCCATTTACGCTATCTCAGACGGGTATGATTGTAAAATGGCTAAGAGAAAAGCCAGCTGGCTGGCAAGGGAAATTAGTGACCAATTTTATAGGAGCTTTTATTAGCTTCACTGTACTGATTATTTTCTTTACAACAAAATTCTCACAAGTGTGGGCTGTTTTAATCTTCTTACCTCTTATCGTCTATCTATTCCACCGTATTAAGAACCATTATGTAGAGGTAGGAAAACAACTTCGCATCAAGCCAGGAGATAAAGAAGCATTAGCATTAGAAGGAAATGTAGTTATTATACCAGTTGCAGGCTTAACAAGGGCTGTGGAGAATTCAATTAACTATGCAAAAATTATTGGAGACACAGTGATTGCAGTCCATGTGGCATTTGACCGTGAAAGTGAAAAGAGAATGGAAGAGATATGGAACGAACGATATCCTGATATACGCTTAGTTACATTCTACTCACAATATCGAAGCTTAATGGGACCTCTTTTACGCTTTATTGATCGTGTAGAGGAGCGAGCAGATGATAGCCATATGGCTGTCACTGTTTTGATTCCGCAATTTATCACAAGAAAAAGCTGGCATAACGCGTTACATAACCAATCAAGCTTATTACTAAGGGCACACCTTCTTTATAGAAAAAATGTCATTGTGACAACATTGCCTTACAAATTTAAGAAATAAAATAAATAAATAAGCCCATTGACTTAATAAGTCGATGGGCTTTATCTTTCCTATATGAATTGTTGGCCTAACTAACACGTTTTTTAATTTTTGATTCAGGTTTGATTAGTAGAGAAGATAAAAACTCATAAATAATTGCGAATACCAAGGGCTGTATACTCTCCTTCAGTTTGTATTTCATTTAGCTCGGATGTAACCATAAAAACAAAGGTTTAAAAATGATTTTTATTACATCAATCAATTGAGAAGATTGCATCGTAACATCATACAGATAGATTATAATAAAAAAATGATATTTCACATAGTCCTATTTTTTAAAATCTATTTGAAATTTTTTCCTCTATTCAAAATGCCTTTGAACTTACTTGCAATTAGTTATAGCTTAGTATGATGTCGTTCAGAATGACGTAGGTCCTTTCCTTTTCATCACGGTATAAGTTTACAAATAAAAAGCTCTTATCATGGTAGAAATAGAGATTATTAATTATGAGGTTTCTGATAATGCGTTCTATGTTAACTACAAAACGGAAATATCTCATTTCTAGATGATTTAGTTTTTTTCTGCTATTTAGAAAGTACATTATGGTGACTAACTTTAATCTTTACTAAAGGAAAAAAGCAGAACATTAATTAAAGTTCTGCTTTTCATTGTTACTGGATACTCACTGTTTTAGAAAGACTTTATAGAATAAAGACTTCTTAATTTTATTTGTCCGTAAAAATTTCTTTATCTACCAATCTATCTACATTTACTTCTCTTGATAATACATTTTCCTCTTTAAATACGTCTGCCACTGTCTGTACAGCACGTATATCCTTTTCTTCAACAGGTCTTACTCCCCAAGTATGGTCGACATGTCCATGTGATAAGGCTACCCAATCTAAGTTCCTTAAATCAATTCTCATCTTCTCTGCATTTCTTATAAAAGCATCGGAATAGCCAGTATCAAATAAAATTCGTTTATCGTCTTCCTCAATAAAGAATGAAAGTGCTGGCTCTCCTAAGAAGTAGCGATCAATCAACGTATTATTATCTACAAGTACTGATAATTTCATATAAATATCCACCTTTTTTGTGATTTTCATATATTATAACTAAATTAAGGAAATTATTGTTAATAAACAAAAGGGAATCTGTTTTTAAGTGGCATAAGACATACCTATTTAGTTCACATAATGTACCTTCTAGGAAACATAAATAAGAAAAGCAATTGGAATAAAAACCAATTGCCTCATTGCTGTTATTTAATTGCTTCAATGATTCTAAAATTACTCTTTATTCGTCTTATAGTAATCTCCTATTTTATCAATACGATTGGTCCATATTCCTCCTGAATAACCATTTGGAAGTCTTTTTAAATCTTGAATAGAATCAAAACCAGTTGAAAACTCGCTTCCATTTCCTCCTACGATAATTGTTCGAGTATTTACATCATCCATTCGATTTAAAAAACGACTTGGCCATCCCCATAGAAAAGGCCCAATCTTTTCTGGTATATGTAATTCTGTATTTTCACATGCCTTTGGTACGTACCCCGTCCAACCTGTTGCTATGTATGGGATAAGACAATCTTTCATAGTCGCTTTGGACATAACCTTTAGGTTGGGCATTTCCTTTTTTAATGAATCAATGGGTTCTTCTCCGCCATAAACGGTTATATTTTTTAAACGATTCTTGGAAAATTGTGATAAATACTTAGCTAATTGTTTTCCTTCCTTAGGATCATTACTTTTCACATGAATAAGAAATGCTTGGTGAGGAAAATGCTCCATTACTTCATTCAGAGAAGGCATGAGGTTGACTCCCTTACCACGAAAAGGGTACGTTTTCCCTCCATCAGCTGTATATCCGTATCCAATATCTAATTTTTTTAACTCAGCCATTGTATAATCCCTTGTAACGCCTTTTCCATTTGTTCGACAATCTACTGTCCAATCATGAAATACTGCAAATTGATTGTCTTTTGTAATGTGAACATCAAGTTCAACCATATCAGCCCCATCTTCAAAAGCAGCTTCCATAGACGGAATGGTGTTTTCTAAAAAATTATGTTCAGGGTTGTAAATCCTTTCGGCTGTACACGTATCATTTTGAATATCTTTCATCGTAAATGTTTGAGCGACGCCTCTATGAGCAAGCAGAAAAGGTTGAATCTCTCTTTCCTTAGCCAGTAAAGAACTATTATTTAAATAAATAAAAGCTATTACAATCAAAAAAACAATCCATGTAACTTTACGCTTAAACACTTTTTTTAAAAGCCTCATAATATCCTCCGGTTAGTCATCACATTTAATCTGTTTTCAATTCTGAATCATATAAGAAGTAATTATCATTTTCAATAGTTAAAATATGATAACTTCATAATAATTCTAGGATCATTACACCTAAAGATAATTTGATGCACTAATTTACGAACTAGTTAACATAAAACGTATTACGTTAACTAATGACTCTACCCTATATTGATTGATTTATTAAATTAGATATAACCCTATTTTTTTAGTAGATTATTCAAAAATTTGATTGGGTATAGGGAGAGTATATGCAATAAAACCCTAATGTCTGAAAGGTGTGAAAAAATGTCCGAGTTATTTCAATTATATTCACTTGTTTATGATCATAATCAAAAAGCATTAATAGAAACAAAAAACATAAATCATCCTCTCATTCAAATTTTAAGAGAAGTTCTCACAGAACAAGAAAATGTACTGAAAGAGCTTCTTCCCAAATTAAATCAAGCATCATTACTTATCAATGATATAAAAGAACCCATAACTATTCTTTATCACAATTATGATATTGTACATTCTATTTTTAGGGCATATGAAAGGGCTGTAAAGTGGATGGATAAAGGAAATCTTTCAACTGCTAACTATTTAAATAAATTATTGCCTGAAATGAAAGTAAGTTTGGAGCAAGTCGGAGATACCCTTGAAACTATGTTTGGTTTTGAAACTATCAAATACGTTGTTCCATCATTTTATCTGAGCAAAGCCCGTTAGGAGGAATAGGAAATGAGTTGGGATAAAGAAAAAATTGATTTGAACATCTACAGCCAAGGGGAAGTAGATAAATGGGTCTATAATACGTGTAATATCTGTTCGGTTGGCTGTGGCTGTTACATAGCAGTAAAAGATGAAAAAATTGTAGGAATTAAAGGGAATGGTAAACACCCTACAAATCGGGGACGACTTGGCCCAAAAGGGGAAAATCAATGGTATGCCAATAATAGCACCGATCGATTAGTGACGCCTTTAATACGTAATTCATCAGGAGAGCTTACTCCTGCAACATGGGACGAAGCAATGAACCTTATTGTTACAAAGACAAAGAAGTCACTAAAAGAAAAAGGGGCTAATGGTATTTCTATTTACTCAACAGGTCAGGGATTTTTAGAAGACTATTATACGTTAGCTAAAATAGGTAGGGCAGGATTACAGACTCATCTATTAGATGCAAATACAAGGCTTTGTACAGCTACAACTGAATTTTGTCTACTTCAATCGTTTGGTGCCGATGGAACGCCAGCTTCATTTGATGATATTGATGAAACAGATACCCTTATGCTATTTGGTCACAATATGGCAGAGACAGGAACTGTGTTATTCGAACGTATAATGCAGAGAAAAAAGAAAACTGGAAAGCCCTATCTCATTGTGGTAGACCCAAGAAAGACATTAACTGCACAAGAAGCTGATTTGCATTTGCAACTATACCCAGGAACCAATGTTGCATTACTGAATGGTCTAATCAATGTTATCTTACAGCAAGGAAATATTGATAACGAGTTTATCCAAAACTATACAATTGGCTTTAAAGACATGAAAGACTCTGTAAAAGAATGGACGCTAGAACGGACAGCAAAACAAACTGGGATTCCCTCTGATCTTTTAAAAGAAGCTTCGATCCGTTTAGGAAAGACAAACTCACTGGTTACTACGACACTTCAAGGTACGTTTCAAAGTGCAGATGCTACAACGGCTTGTGTAGCAATCAATAACTTGCATTTAATTCGTGGCTTAATTGGTAAGCCTGGTTGCGGACCCTTACATATGGCTGGACAACCTAGTTCATCTGCCAATCGTACTGCCGGAGGTGTGGGAACATACCCGGGACAACGTAATTCCTCCAACCCTAAACATATCGAAGAAATAGCAAAGTTATGGAATATGGACCCTTTAACACTCCCTGTTGGTCCAGAAAAAGGTATTGAAGAACAAATAGAAATGATGGAAAAAGGGGAAATCGGGGTATTTTGGAATATTGGCACCAATCCTCTCGTTTCACTTCCCAATAGAAGAAGAGCAAAAAAAGCCTTAGAAAAAACGTTTGTCATTGTTCAAGACCCATTCCTAACTGAGACAGCAGCAGTAGCTGATGTTATCTTACCTGCAGCTTTATGGGGTGAAAAAGAGGGTACGATGGAAAACGCTGATCGTACAATTAACTTGCTGCGAAAAGCAGTTGATCCACCTAAAGGAGTAAAAGCAGACTTTTATATACTTTTAGATTTTGCAAGAAGAATGAACTTAACAGACAAGGATGGGAACCCATTAATTCGTTTTTCTATTCCTGAAGAATGTTTTGAAGAGTGGAAGCTTATCTCAAAAGGACGTCCTTGCGATATGACAGGCATTACCTATGAAAGGTTAGAAAAATATAATGGATTACGATGGCCAGTGAACAGTGAAAACCTTCATGGAACTACTCGATTATATTCAAATTTTGTATTTCCGACCCACTCTGAATATACACAAAGCTACACGAAAGATCAGTTTACAGGGAGAGCTCTGACAAAGGGGGAATTTGAATCGAAAAAGGCTGAAGGAAAAGCAATGATTCATCCGACACGATATTTACCTCCAGTGGAGCAACCAAATGAAGAGTACCCTCTCTGGCTTACAACTGGAAGGCTTGTATGGCATTGGCATACAAGGACAAAAACAGCTCGATCTCCTTTATTGCAATCAAAAGCTCCTCATGGCTACGTAGAAATTAATGAAGAGGATGCCAAAGATTTAGATCTTATCAATGGGGAGATCGTACGTATAACGTCACCGAGAGGATGGATAAAAGTACCTGCAAGAATAGGCAATGTTGTACAGAGAGGGCTTATCTTTGTACCATTCCATTATGGTAGCTGGACCACAAATGAAGCAGCAAACGAATTAACAGCTGATTTCACCGATCCTTTATCTAAACAGCCTACTTTTAAACAGTCAGCATGTAAAATAGAAAAAATAAGAAATGTACACCAACTAACAGCAGATGAAACGATTGAAACACTTGTAGAGTATTATGGTATTTCTAAGGAGAATTTAATGAAGGCTAATGGCCTAACTGAATTAAGCAATATAGGGGATGGGAGGCGTATAGAGGTTCCGTTATCTATAAATGATGTTCCCCTAACCCCTTATTTGCCAGATTATAAACGACTTTAAACTTTATAGGAATAAGAATAAGATTTTAGTTTAGTTGTCTTTGATTATTGATATGGGGAGAGACTCTCCACATCAATAATTTGAAGTGTTAATCCTTGTTTTATTCCTTTAAACAAACGTATTAACTATTAAATAAATGACAAAAATACCCATTTGTAAACTCTTTGTTCTTTGACTAATATATATAAAAACATTGTATTTGTCGTCAGTTAGAGTAATAAGTTTTCACATCTGGAGCATACTACTCGTGAAGTGTTTAAATTGTAAAATGCAAGGCTCTTATCTACGTACTATTTAACCTAAAAAAACTACTGACACACATATGCCAGTAGTTTTTTTATTTGTCTTACTCTCTGGGGTCAGGCCCATCATCTATTAGAGAACTCTTTTTATAAACTTTTTTATTCAAATTTAAAGAAATCTTCCGGAAAGAGGTAGTTTTTGCTCTCTATTTTTACCAAACTGCTCTTTTTCATCAACGAGTACTAAGATATTTCCTTCTTTGACTGAGTTACCATAGTATTCAGCTTCATCTTTAGAAAGACCAATTTCAACAAGAGCTCCTGTTAATCCTCCAACTCCTGCACCCGTTACAGCGCCAGTTAACACGGCTGCAATGGGTCCCGCAGCAACAATCGGTCCTATTCCTGGAATGGCAAGTGCACCAGCTCCTACTAATAAACCTGTTAGCCCACCAAGAGCTCCACCAGTTAGGGCACCTGTTGCAATTCCATCAACCACTTCAGTATCCGTTTCTTCAGTTACTCTATCTACCTCTCTACTGTCTTGCCCGATGATGGAGATGTCACGTGTAGCGTACCCTTGGTTTTTAAGATCTTCTACAGCTGCAATGGCTTCTTGCTCAGATTTGTATATCCCTACAACTCTCTTTGCAGTTCGTTCCATTTTCATCTCCTCCTATTTCTTTTCTATTATTCATGTTCCCTAGGTATAAATATTAAAACTTCTACTTATCACAATTGCTATTATAGGTAGAAAAAAACTAAAAAATCCCTTTCGTTGAGTAGATTATCTTTTTTTACGTTATCCTAACGATGATGTAACGCATCTTCAACGGTATTTATTTGATGTTTCATATCTGTTTTCTTATCTTTTCGGTGATCAATACGTATATTTGTGATAACTCGATTAGGACCACTTGAAATGGCCTCTTCATGTATTTCTTTTGCTACTTTCCATAATTGTTCAAGTTCTCCTTCTATTAGGGTAGAAGTAGGTGTTATATCATAATGTAATTCCTTTCCCTTGAGCTTACGTACAGCGTTAATTACTTCTGAACTAAAACTTGTTGAATCTGTTCCAACAGGTATAATACTTATTTCTAACAAAGGCATAACGTATACTCCCTTCTCATATCCTTGTATTTTTAAAACTAGAAAACAGACAATTTATAGATAAAATCTCCTGATTTTTATTTAGTAGGTTCAGCAGGGACTGAAATGTCTTCGAGAGCTTTCCCTGCTTCTTTATTTGAAGCATTACTTACTGCTAAATCTCCTAAAGAAACCATTCCAATGAGTTTTCCATCATCTACGATAGGAAGTCTGCGTATTTGATATTGAGACATGATTTCCATAGCTTGTTCTACAGACGTATGTTTTGTACCAGTAATCACGTCCGTTGTTATCATTTCAGATATCTGCGTATTTGCATTAAAATTATTAGCTAATCCTTTGATAACTAAGTCACGATCCGTTATTAATCCTATTAGCTTATTATCCTCGCAAATGGGAAGAACTCCCACATCTAGATTCTTCATCATGTTAGCTACCTCACCACAAGAACTTTTAAGGTTACACGTCTCAATATTTGAGGTCATTACTTCTGTTATGTTCATAATAATTCCTCCTTTATTGAATAATCGTCTTATTTTACTTCGTTCCCGTACAGCACCTTATAAAACATAAGCTTGAGTTTTAATAAACACAGTTTTAGATTTTAAGGGGAAGAAAAAGAAATGTGAATTGGGGAAATTTATAGCATTTTATCAGTTAGTAAAAAAAGATTTTTATTTCTTGAAAATGGGTATATATCATTTAACTACAAAGGAGGGTTTTTTATGAAAAATGTAAGAGTAGTAGAAAACGGGGTCCAAGCAAAAGAGGCAATTGAACAATTTCTAAATCGAGGATACACAAAGGATGAAGTATATTTATTAGCTCATGATAAAAATCGTTCCAAAGATTTAACGGAAGCATTAGAGACGAACGATGTTGGGGTCTCAGAACAAGGCGCATTTGATTTAGTAGCCAATGTATTCCGATCTCGTGGAGATGAATTACGTTCTAAAATCGAATCTTTAGGGTTATCGGATGTTGAAGCTCAACAATATGAAAGAGAATTAGATCAAGGACGTGTACTAGTAGTGGCAACCAAAGTAGGCTAACATAAAAAAGGAGGCTTTTTTGCAAAAATAGTTACAGGATATATGTAAACGTATAAAAGAGGACCCGTTAATGGGATCCTCTTTTATTAACTATTGACTACATTTCCTTCAGCAGGGATTGGGTGACTTTTCAACAGTCTTGCAAAATGGATTAGATTATGGGCCATCATTTTCACATGTTGCATGGTGAAATCATTTTTATATCCTTCTGCCTCAATAAAGGATGGTCCCGGCCCTGCTTCTCCTACCCAATACGTGTCCACATTGGGAGGAATGGTAAAACCTATATGAGATAATGCGTAGATGACCGAACGTGAAACGTGTTTGGCACCATCCTCATTTCCCGTCACAACCACTCCACCTACTTTGTTGTAGTAAATATATTGACCCTCATCATTTGTTAGACTACTTCCGCCATAAAGCCTTTCTATAATTTGAGTAGTAATACTGCTTTGTTCACCTAGCCAAATAGGAGAGCCTATTAGTACAATATCTGCTTCCTTTACTTTATCAAAAATAGAAGGCCATTCATCTTCTTCATTTACTGCTTTTTCTGTAATTCCGTGTCCAATCTTATAGTCTGCGATGGTTATGACTTCCGTTTGCACTTCATTCTTCTCAAATATCTTTACTACTTCACCAATTAACGCACCTGTGTTTGAGACTTCAGAACTTTTCTTTAATGTACAATTAAGTACAAGAGCTTTTAGTTTCATACTGATTTCCCAACTCCTTGTAAACAAGTATTACTTTGGATATTCCCTTGTTGAAAAGAAAGAAACACGCAAATTTGGTAGGATTACAAGTCTCCAGTCGGCGGTTAAGTAAAAGATGAGTGCTAGTAATTTTGCTGTATTTACTTTAGCTTTATTTTTTCTTAATCTTAGACTTTTCAATCCCTAAATTCCCATGTCTTCTCATGTGGATTATATGAAATAAAAAGTAGACGTATAAATAAACGGCTACTTTTATACTAATAAATTATTTATTATATGTCGTATCGATATGTCCATAATTATTAGTATTAAAAATGCTTTTATCTAGATACTTATGGAAGAACCATTCACCGAGGGCTATAACAATTGCTGATATTATAGAACCCTGAATAATAGTGCTGGTATTTCCAAAAAGGAATGCTCCCATTGTCCAAATTACTAGAAAAGACAAAATAAAATCAGAAATTGTAGCGACAGTGTTTCGTTTTTTGTAGTCAGAGTCATCAGCAGCATTTCGGTATACCAGCAAGTCACCGAGAGCATAAGCGACAACTGTGAGGACTAAACTGATTAGTATACTGTCACTAAAATTGTAATTATAAATGCCTGTAAGTACTATACACACGACAACAGAGCTCATTACAGACTTTATAAGAAGAGCTTTGACATGTTTTATCTTATCCATCACCATCCTTTTATTTTTCTATCTTTGGAAGAATAAATACCCAATTTCAAGAAAGATAATCCCTTTTCGGTTGGATAAAAATTGTTCTTTAATAAAAAGCAAAAATCATCTTTTTCACTCTTTTAATCAGTGACCTATTGTTAATAAGAATAGAATATTGGGTAAATGAAAATTAAGTATAAAAAGTTATAACGAAGGAGGAAAGCTCTATGAGTAAAAGTATTATAGGTATATATAAAACGCCGGAGGAAACATTAAATAAAATTGAGAAGTTAAGGGCGATAGGGTATGAAGATAATGAAATTACAGTTCTAACTAACCAAGAGGCGACAGCAGGCAATCTAGCTTATAGAACGAATGTAAATGTTAATCAACTATCTTCTGTGCATCATGATGAAATCACTCATGAAGATATGACTGGAGGAGCCCAGCCGGATTCCTTTTTTGATAAATTAAAGAAATTTTTTGTGGTGCAAAATTACTCAAATGATGTAGATCGTGGAACGGATTTAGGTATTCCATCAGAGGAGCTGACCTCTTATAAAAAAGATTTAGATGATGGAAAGTTTGTAATTGCTGTAACCTCTCATAAATTAAGTGAAAAGGGCGTAGACCTCTAGGGTAATATGTTTAATTTTAAAGAATGATATACTCTATAAATAAGCATTTTTCTTAAAAATTCGCCACCATAGTAAACTAAAACTATACGTCTGTTTGAAGTTTTTATATGGAGCAAGATAAAGAAGAACACTTTCAAACTAAAAAAGAGTATATAATACCTAACAATGGGGGTGTAGTTCCTTAGCCTGTAGTTTTTGATTTTTTAGGATGTATAGGATATATAGGGTTATTTAACATAATGTAATGGACTTTCTCCGAACCCATTTGAATTTATAATGAATGTTGGATATATAATCAAAATCGGTTGGTTATTGGATTTTTTAAATAAGCCAAGACAGGTTATAATGTCTTGGCTTATTTATATACTTATTTTATGATTGTAATCATTTTGAGGAAATTATCGATTGAAATATGAAATATATAGTTTAATTTATTACGATACTTCTAAATATATCTACTCTAAAGTAAAGGTGAAATTTCGATCATTAATTCTTTTGTAATTTATAAATCCGAGCTTCATAAGGCTGTAACTTTAACTCCTGTAAATCTTCTCTTTCTACATCATAATTAGAAATCAAAAGTTTAGCATCCAGCAGACTTAACTCTTCTGGCATTTCAAATATGGGCGTTCTATCAAAGAAATTCAATATAATTAAAAATCTTTCTTCACCTAACGTACGAGTATATACATAAAGATCTGGATTGATAGGTAATAAGAGTTTATATTCTCCATAAATAAGGACATCATGGTTCTTTCTCAATGCAATCATCTTTCGATAATAGTGAAAAATAGAACTCTTATCCTGAAGGGCTTCCTCTACATTAATTTCCTTGTAATTCGCATTTATTTTAATCCAAGGTGTACCTTGAGTAAAACCGGCGGCATGTGTACCATCCCATTGCATAGGAGTACGAGAGTTATCCCGACTTTTCCTCCAAATTGCTTTCATGGTAGAATCCAATGAAGCTCCACTTTCCGTTGCTTCCTTATAGTAGTTAAGGGTCTCAATATCTCGATAATCCTCAATGGACGGGAAGTTGGGATTTGTCATGCCAATTTCCTCTCCTTGGAATATGTAAGGTGTCCCTTCTAATGTTAGCAAGAACGTTGCTAGCATTTTGGCTGATTCTTTTCGATATTTTCCATCATTTCCGAAACGCGAAACTGACCGAGGCTGATCATGGTTACAGAGATAATTCGCATTCCAGCCCTGATTATGAATAATCGTTTGCCATTTACTCATTACATTCTTCAAATCTAGAAGGTTCCAGGGCTTAAATTCCCATTTACCAGTCCCCCCAGCTTTTGAATCTAATAGCATATGTTCAAAATGAAAGACCATATTCAGTTCGTGACGTTTATCTCCAATATAGTTTAATGCCTGTTCGGGTCCTAATCCCGATGTTTCCCCTACTGTCATGATATCGTATTTATACAGTACTTCCTCATATAAATTTCTAAGTAGAGTATGAACTTTTTCCAAATTAGAAAATAGCTTATAGGCCCTTACATAAGGAAGGCCAGTTGGATTCGGGGCATCGGGAAGATTTTCAGCTTTAACAATATGGGCAATAGCATCTAATCTAAATCCATCTACTCCTTTATCTAGCCACCAAGATATCATTTTTTCAACTTCTCTTATAACATTTTTATTATCCCAATTCAGATCCGGCTGTTGCTTAGTGTAGAGATGAAGATAGTACTCGTCCGTCCGTTCATCATATTCCCAAACAGATCCACCAAAATAAGATTCCCAGTTATTCGGTGGACCTCCATTTTTACCTTGTCTCCAAATGTAGTAGTCCCTCTTTGGGTTATCTATAGAAGAACGAGATTCAATAAACCAAGGGTGTTCGTCCGATGTATGGTTAACAACTAAGTCCATAATAATCTTCAAATTACGTTTATGTGCTTGAGTTAATAATTCATCGAAGTCCTCCATCGTTCCAAACTGTGTCATAATAGCTCGATAATCACTGATATCATAGCCATTATCATGATTTGGTGATTGATAAATAGGGCATAGCCAAATCACTTCAATACCTAACTCTTTTAGGTAGTCAAGCTTCGAAATAATACCTTGTAAATCCCCAATGCCATCACCATTCGAATCTTTAAAGCTAATAGGGTATATTTGATAAACTACACTTTCTTTCCACCACTTCTTTTCCATTGGGCAAGAACTCCTTTTTATCATTATTAATCCTAAAGCGTTTGTTGTAGGTTCTCCGTAACTATTGAACTCCCTAGCAAGCAAGTATAGATATTAGGGTAGTGTTAGAAACTATTCTCATCTGCACAAGTATTTACCCTATGTTTTAACAGAGAAAACGTAATCATTGAGGGAGAAATAAACGATTTTATCTAATCTTTCAGCCCAAAAAGGTTAGGTTCTAGTGAAAGAACTAATTTTTATAAACTATACATTTGGAGTTTTAAAATTCACATCTTAGTTCCTTATATATTGGTCAACCTTTCACTGTTCTTTAGGAATAGGGAAAGGTTTAAATCCTAAACGCTAAGGCTAAAGGAGAATTACAATACTTATCCAAACAGGAGGATAACCTGAACAAACTCAAAATCACCAACCTGGAATCGAAAGCGAAGTGTATCCTCTTCCTATCTATGAAAATGACAACTATATTAGCACAAGCAAAGTAAAAAGGAGGGGTAGCTTCAATTACCGAAGAAGCAATGATATCGGAAAGGATGTTGCTATTAATCATATGAAAGAAGTATTAGATAATTTTATTGTCTACCTAAATGAACACAGTGATACAAAAGAAAAAATTCCGAGTTAAAGAAGAAAGTTCCTTTAGTTTCACTAAACTTATTATTTTCGCATTAAAAATTAGAGAGGTGTTTATAAATTGTATAGAGGTCGAGATATGACTAAATTAGCAATGATTTCAAAAAAAGAATGGAAAGATAATGAACTTACTTATTTTCATCATTCATTCCAACAGATAACTCCCTATCTAAATGAAGAAGGTCGGGAAATTCACCTTCAAATTATAAAGGAAATTGAATCTAGAGGGGGCCTTGATTCTATTGATTCGGACTATATCCACGATAAAAACAGGAAATACAGAAAGTAAACCTCAATACATAGAAAGGTAAAGAAAGTTTATAGAGAACTTTTAGAGGGTGAGGTTTATCTAAAAATCAGAAATAATTGTAATACATGAAGAGAACCATTTATATGACTTACAAATTCCGTTAACATAATGTAGTTTCTAGGTAACAAGATAAAATACGAAATTTAAATTGGGGTATTTTTCTTGCTGTTAGTATGTTAGGGTGAAAACATAACATATAAATTATTTGGTCTCTTTGTATCTAAAGCTTCCTCATAATGGAAAGAGGTACTTTCATGGATATGCTTGAAATAAAGAATATGCTGTGTACGCTCATCGAATATGAAGATAGCACCATTGTTCATACCATTCCTGGAGTAGTTGAATTATTATATTGTAATTCATCTAAGACTTTTCAAGTGACTACACTTGTTGATTAACAAACTTTAAGTCCTTGCGATTACGATATAGAAAAATCTTCTCAAGCTTTATATAAAATTTTAAATCTTATCAAACAAAAAACAACATAATAAATTAATAAATGAGCAAACTACACAAGATGTTGTGGAACATCGACCTAGTAAGATAAATACACATGGCAGAAAGAGCTACCTTTGTTGTAATGAACTGAACCCCAATTGTTAGACAAAGAAACTCTAATGATTGGGGTGCTTTTATGTCTAGACATACATTTGAAGATAAGTTGAAGGCTATTGATTTGTACCTCAATAAGCGCAACTCATATAGGGAAACAGCCAAGTTAATGAGCGCAACTAAATCAGATATTATAAAATGGGTGGCATTGTATCAAAAACATGGAGAAAAAGGCTTACAGCCGACCTATACAAATTACTCTGTGAAGTTTAAAATGGACGTATTAACTTATATGGAAAAAACAGGAGCGTCTATTCGTGAATCATCATATGTATTCAATATTCCTTCTTACTCAACGGTGGCGAAATGGAAAAGAACCTTTGAAAAACAAGGTAAGGATGGCCTGTTTCCTAAAAAGAGGAGTCGTCCAAAAATGAAGAAAAAGCCTACTAAAAATCTTGATACAGACAAGACAAATGAAGAGTTACTAAAGGAAAATGAATACCTACGAATGGAAATTGCGTATTTAAAAAAGTTAAACGCCTTAGTTCAAGCATCAAGGGAATCAAAGAGCGAGAAAAAGCCCAAATAGTGTTTGAATTAAGGCATGAGTATAAGGTCGTCGACCTTATAAAGGTAGCTAAAATCGCTCGTAGTACTTATTATTACTGGACGAAAGCTTTTAAGGGTCCTGATAAATACAAAGAGATGAAACAATTAATTAAGCATATTTTTCATGAGCACCAAGGTAGATACGGTTACCGTCGTATTACTTTAGAGCTGGGTAGACTAGGGTATTCTATTAATCACAAGACCGTATATAGACTGATGAAAGAATTAGGATTAAAGAGCCTCGTGCGACTCAAAAAATATCGCTCGTACCGTGGGAAAACAGGAAGGATCGCTCCTAACATTCTTAAACGCGACTTTGAAGCGTCTAAACCAAATGAAAAATGGGTCACAGATATTACAGAGTTTCATCTGTTTGGAGAGAAGCTTTATTTATCCCCTATTCTAGATCTTTTTAATGGTGAAATTGTCTCTTATCATATAGACAAACGGCCTGTTTTTTCCCTTGTGACAACAATGTTGAATGAGGCATTTAATCACTTACAAGTTGGAGAACGTCCAATACTCCATTCGGATCAAGGGTGGCATTATCAAATGACAAAATATCAGCATTTACTCAAAGAAAACAATATTACTCAAAGTATGTCCCGTAAGGGAAATTGTTTTGATAACGCAGTCATTGAAAACTTCTTTGGTCTATTAAAATCAGAGTTACTCTATCTCCAAGAGTTTGAGAGTATGGAGCACTTTCAACAGGAATTAGAGAGGTATATTGTTTATTACAACCACAAACGAATAAAAGTAAAATTAAAAGGATTGACCCCTGTAGAATACAGAATTCAATCCTCATTCGCTGCTTAGATAAAGGGTCTAACTTTTTGGGTTCAGTTCATACTGGGTGGCTTTTTATTTTGTTATCTATAATAAGACAAACACAATTTAGAATTTCCTATTTTAGTTAATATATATTACTTAAATCTGGAAAATCATTGATAGTTCTTTGTTGTTTCTAAAATGTTTATCAAACGCTGCTTTCCTTGTTCAGCTGTAGAAATCATCTCATCAAATAATTCTTGAACCGTAGGAACATCATTAATTAGTCCGATGACTTGTCCAGCCCAACCAAATCCTTCTCCTTCATTCCCATTGTAAATATATTTGCAGTTTGCCTTACCACTCACCATATCTTTTAAATCTTCATAAGTTGCCCCTTTTTGTTCTCGTTCAATAATATCGCTAGTATATTTTGATTCTAAAACTCGACCTGGATTCCCTAATGTTTTCTTAATAATGACTGTATCTGTCTCTTTTCCCTTCACAAGAGCTTCTTTGTATACAGGGTTTGCATGTACACACTCTTGTGTAGCAATAAATCTTGTTCCCATTTCTATTCCTTCTGCTCCAAGGGCAAATGCTGCTAATAAGCCTCTTCCATCTCCAATGCCTCCACTAGCTAGTACGGGAATGGACACAGATTCAACTACACGAGGGATAAGGACCATTGTACCAATATCATCCCGTCCTAAGTGGCCGCCTCCTTCTTGTCCTACTGCCATTACGGCATCAGCCCCAAGTTCCTCAGCCTTTTGTGCTTGTCTAACTCCTGAAACTAGAACAAGAGTTTTGATATTTTCTCCTTTTATTCGTTCAAAAACAGGTTGAGGATTCCCTCCCGTTATGGAGATAGCCGGTACCTTCTCCTCAATAGCCACTTCAAGCAAGTCTTTATAATGCCCATCATGCCTCGCAATTGAGGAGAAGG
>Ga0209147_100415_pt1 | contig 28203 bp, 22 predicted proteins | sample AraplaCol_mLB_r2_FD_184278 | JGI IMG/M metagenome (GOLD analysis project Ga0209147, IMG submission 184278) | Arabidopsis root microbial communities from North Carolina, USA - plate scrape CL_Col_mLB_r2 (SPAdes) (version 2) | ecosystem: Host-associated > Plants > Roots > Endosphere | place: USA... | reverse complement strand
ATCTGCGCCCGCAAGGCAAGTAAGTTTTCGCAGGACTATTGATGAATTCCCAGACTCAGAAGCTTTTCGTCGACGATCTGCACAAGCGGTACGGCGACAACGAGGTGCTCAAGGGCGTGTCGCTGAAGGCGAACTCGGGCGACGTGATCAGCGTGATCGGCTCGTCCGGCTCCGGCAAGAGCACGATGCTCCGCTGCATCAACTTCCTCGAGCAGCCGAATGCGGGCCGCATCTTCGTCGACGGCGAGGAAGTGCGCACCGCGCTCGACAAGTCGGGCGCGCTGCGCGCGGCCGATACGAAGCAGCTGCAGCGCGTGCGCACCAAGCTGTCGATGGTGTTCCAGCACTTCAACCTCTGGTCGCACATGAACGTGATCGAGAACGTGATGGAAGCACCCGTGAACGTGCTCGGCATCCCGAAGAAGGAAGCCGAGGAGCGTGCGCGCGCGTATCTCGAGAAAGTCGGCCTCGCGCCGCGCGTCGAGAAGCAGTATCCGTCGCACCTGTCGGGCGGCCAGCAGCAGCGTGTCGCCATTGCGCGCGCGCTGGCGATGCATCCGGACGTGATGCTGTTCGACGAACCGACGTCGGCGCTCGACCCGGAACTGGTGGGTGAAGTGCTGAAGGTGATGCAGAAGCTCGCCGAGGAAGGCCGCACGATGATCGTCGTCACGCACGAGATGGGCTTCGCGCGCAACGTGTCGAACCACGTGATGTTCCTGCACCAGGGCCGCGTCGAGGAAGAAGGCGTGCCGTCCGAGGTGTTTGCCAACCCGAAGAGCGAACGCCTGCGCGGGTTCCTGTCCGGCAGCCTCAAGTAACGCGCACGAAACGCACGACGTTCGAACGGGCGCCTCGCGGCGCCCGTTTTGCGTTTACGTGGCGTCTATGTGACGTTCATGCGGCGCTCACCGGCGCGCTGTCGGCGAACGCGCGCAGTTCGTCGCCCGCGAGCCGGTAACGCACCCATTCGCTCTGCGGCGCCGCGCCAACGCTCTCGTAGAAGCGGATCGCCGGCTCGTTCCAGTCGAGCACGCTCCACTCGAAACGCCCGCAACCCGACTCGACCGCGATCCGCGCGAGCGCCTTCAGCAGCCGCAGCCCGGCGCCCGCGCCGCGAAAACGCGGCGACACGTACAGGTCTTCGAGATACAGCCCCTGCCGGGCGAGCCACGTCGAATACGAGAAGAAATACACGGCGAAGCCGGCCGGCTCGCCGTCGACCTCGCAGATCAGCGCGCGCGCCGGCGATCCGTCGCCGAACAGGCTGCGCTCGAGCGACGCGGGCGTCGCGACCACTTCATGCTCGGCCTTCTCGTAGACGGCCAGTTCGGTAATGAAACGCAGGATCTGCGGCACGTCGGCGACGGTGGCGGAACGAATGTCGATTTGCACGGGATGAGCCCTCCTCCGGCCCGGACTTGAAACGGAAAGCGGCGCCGCGCAGCCGCGCTGGCGCCAATCAGATCGTCATGCTACGTTCACGCAGCGCCTGCAGGAAGTGCAGGTTTTTCATCCTGACCTGAACATGATGCATCCCGATCTGCGCCGTCTCGACCTGAACCTGCTGCTCGTGTTCGACGCGCTGTACCGCCACCGGTCCGTCGCCGCGGCCGCGCACGAGCTTGCATTGAGCCCGTCCGCGCTGAGCCACGCGCTCGCGCGGCTGCGCGACGCGATCGGCGATGCCCTGTTCGTGCGCCTCGGCAACGAGATGCAGCCGACCGTGCGCGCCGACGACATCGCCACCTGGGCCGGCGACGCGCTCGACGCGATGTCGAAGGGGCTTGCCCGCGCGCGCCGCTTCGATCCCGCGCAAAGCGACCGCACGTTCGTGTTCGCGGCGACCGACTACACGGCATTCGCCGTGCTGCCGGCGTTTCTCGCGCGCATCCAGCATGTCGCGCCGCGGTTGCGGATCCGCGTCGTGCATTCCGACCGGAAGATTTCCGTCGACGAACTCGCGGCCGGCCGCATCGATTTCGCGCTCGGCTACCACGAGGAATCGGCGGCCGACGCGCCGGGCATCGAGGACTTCGACTGGTTCTCCGACGACTACGTCGTCATCGCGAGCGCCGCGCATCCGGACATCCGCCGGCGGCTCACGCTCGACCAGTACCTGGCGGCACGCCACGTGGTCGTCACGCCGTGGAACGAGTCGCGCGGCGTCGTCGACCACGTGCTCGACCGGCTCGGCCTCGCGCGGCAAGTCGCCGTGCAGTTGCCGACCGTGCTGGCCGCGCCGTTCGTGATTGCGGAATCCGCGCTGCTGATGACCGTGCCGAACCGCGCCGCGCAGGCGCTGCGGCACGCGGCGCCGATCCGCATCTTTCCGGCGCCGTTCGAGATCCCGCGCTACACCGTGAAGGTCTACTCGCACGCGAAGCACGCGCGCACCGATGCGCATCGCTGGATTCGCACGCAGTTGCTCGAAGCGAGGCCGGAACCTGCCTGACCTGAGCGCGCCGGCGCACCGCGTCGCGCGTTGCCGTGCCGGCGCGACAGGCACGGGCCGGCGACGTCCGGTGCCCGCCCATTCATTACGAAATACTTACCAATTCCTCCTGTATGGCGCTTACGCCCGCGCCCCCTGCAACGTCAATAGTGGCAATCCTTGATCCATGTTTGCGAAAGCCGTGTCTCCCTTGTGGGACAAGGGTTTTCCGTTAATTGCAAACCCTCGGCGCACCTGTTGCCCACCGTGTTGCATGGCAATTTGGCGACAGGTGTTAGTCAAACAACGATTTCCATCGCCACAAAATTGTATTTTTGCTAAATTAGTAACCAAAGTAGCAAAACGAAGTTCGTGAAATGTAGTTTAGCTTCACGACACTACAAGGAGACCCCGCAGGCCGACCCGGCTGCGCGGGACCGCTCAACGGTTTTCCGTCCGCTTGCCCGCGTGCTGCGCTTACCGGCCCTGCACGAGGTCTCCCTGGTTATCCCGCTTTTGCCCGGCGCTCGCGCTCCGGGCATCTCGTGCAGTCTGGGTTGACTTTTTGACAGGGTATGGAGGAGATGATGAAGAAAGCTTTGGTCGCGGCCGCGCTGATGGCTGCTGGGGTGGTGACGGCGCACGCGCAGAGCAGCGTCACGCTGTATGGCCGCCTGGATGCAGGCATCGAGTACATGAACGGCCTGCAAAACGGCCACCAAGTGCGCGCGGAAAGCGGCGACTGGGGCACGAGCCTGTGGGGCTTGAAGGGTAGCGAGGACATCGGCGGCGGCAACAAGATCCTGTTCCACCTCGAAGGCGCGTTCAACACGATGACGGGCGGCTTCAGCGGTTCGATCTGGGATCGTTTCGCGACCGTCGGTATCTCGAACGACCGCTACGGTACGCTGCTGTTGGGTCGCGAACTCGCGATCGCCAACGGCGTGTGGGACTTCGACCCGTTCGGTCAGTCGTCCTGGTCGACGGCCTCGCTGGTGCGCGGCCGCAACTGGAACAAGACCAGCAACAACGTGTCGTACCAGTCGCCGTCGCTCTACGGCCTCGACTTCTACGGCCAGTTCTCGTTCTCGAACTCGACCAGCTTCAACGGCAACACGACGGCCGGCCAACCGGGCCGTGCAATGGGCGGTCAGGTCACCTACACGAACTCGCTGTTCCAGTTGCGCGGCATCTACGACGAAACGCGCGACAGCAACGGCCGCTTCTCGGACGTGTTCAACTACTCGCGTGAATACTTCGCGGGCGTGAACGTGTTCCTCGGCCAGTTCAAGGTTCAGGCCGCTTACCAGGCCTCGCGCGCGGACGGCAGCGGCGGCCCGGCGGTGAACGCCGGCGTGACGGGCACCCAGCAGGTCTGGGGCGGCGTGACGTGGCAGGCAACGCCGGCAGCGGCGCTGATCGCGGCCGTGTATCACGTGAACGCGAACCACGGCGGCGGCAACGCGAACATCTACACCGTCGGCGGCTCGTACAACATCTCGAAGCGCACGCTGTTCGACCTGCAGGTCGCGACGGTGCGCAACAGCAAGAACGCCAACTTCGGCCTGAACGCGAACGGCGCCGGTACGGCCGTGTCGACGGGCAACCCGAATCCGGGCGGCAGCCAGACCGGCGTCTACGCCGGCATCCAGCACCTGTTCTGATCAGGCGCCGTCAAAGAACGATTCGACAACACTTTCCACGCTGCTGCGAGAGGCGCGTATCGGTGCGGTACCCAATCGGGTATCGCACCGTTTTTTATTGGCGGGGCCTGAAACGGCCCGCTGACGAATACGGCGTTCAGACGGCCGCTTCGTTCTCTTCGCCGGTGCGGATGCGGATCACGCGCTCGACATCCGACACGAAGATCTTGCCGTCGCCGATCTTGCCGGTGCGCGCCGCGCCGATCACCGCGTCGATCACCTGGTCGACCTGCGCTTCCGCGACGACGACCTCGATCTTCATCTTCGGCAGGAAGTCGACGACGTATTCCGCGCCGCGATACAGCTCGGTATGCCCCTTCTGGCGGCCGAAGCCCTTCACTTCCGTCACGGTCAGGCCCGTGAGACCCACTTCGGCGAGCGCTTCGCGGACTTCGTCCAGCTTGAACGGCTTGATGATGGCAGTGATGCGTTTCATGGTGGTTGTCCCCCAATGCTCGTTTGGATGAAAAATCGCGACCCCGATTGTAAGCCTGCGAGCCGCATGCGGCCCAGCACGGCTCAGTCGAGGCGTTCGGTAAAACGTGACGTGATCGGGTAGCGCCAGTCGCGCCCGAATGCGCGATGCGTGACGCGAATGCCGATCGGCGCCTGGCGGCGCTTGTATTCGTTGATCTTGATGAGCCGCGTCACGCGTTCGACGTCGGCCTGCGCATAACCGGCCGCGACGATCTCGGCGAGCGGCCGATCCTCTTCCATGTACATCCGCATGATCGCGTCGAGTACGTCGTACGGCGGCAGGCTGTCCTGGTCGGTCTGGTTCTCGCGCAGCTCGGCCGACGGCGCACGCGTGAGGATCCGCTCGGGGATCACGTCGCGCAGGGCATAGTCGGCCGTTTCGTTGCGATAGCGGCAGAGCCGGTACACGAGCGTCTTCGCGATGTCCTTGATCACCGCGAAGCCGCCGGCCATGTCGCCGTACAGCGTGCAGTAGCCGACCGCCATCTCGCTCTTGTTGCCGGTCGTCAGCACGATCGAGCCGAACTTGTTCGACAGCGCCATCAGCAGCGTGCCGCGGATGCGCGCCTGGATGTTCTCTTCCGTCGCGTCCTCCGCGCGGCCCGCGAACTCGCCCGCGAGCGATGCGCGGAATGCGTCGAACATCGGCGCGATCGCGATCTCGTCGTAGCGCACGCCGACGCGCCGCGCCATGTCCGCCGCGTCGGTGGTCGAGATGTCGGCCGTGAAGCGCGACGGCATCATCACCGCGCGCACGCGCCCGGGCCCGAGCGCATCGCATGCGACCGCGAGCACCAGCGCCGAATCGACACCGCCCGACAGCCCGATCAGCACGCCCGGAAAGCCGTTCTTGCCGATGTAGTCGCGCACGCCGGTCACGAGCGCGCGGTACACCTGCGCGTCGGTCGACAGCTCGGGCGCAATCGCGCCGGGCAGCGGCCGCGCGCCGTCGAATTCGACGATCGCGTGCCCTTCGTCGAACTGCGGCATCCTCGCGACGAGCGCGCCCTGCGCGTCGAGCACGAACGAGCCGCCGTCGAATACGAGTTCGTCCTGGCCGCCGACGAGGTTCACGTACACCATCGGCAGCCCGGTTTCGCGAATCCGCGCGCGCAGAATGTCGACGCGCACCGCTTCCTTGTTCATGTGGTACGGCGAGCCGTTCGGGATCAGCAGCACCTGCGCGCCGGCCGCCTTCGCGATCTGCGCGGCCGATGCATGCCACGCATCCTCGCAGATGATCACGCCGTACTTCACGCCGTTCAGCTCGAACACGAGCGGCTCGGCGTCCGTCGCGAAGTAGCGCTTCTCGTCGAACACCTCGGTGTTGGGCAAGTCCTGCTTGCGGTAGGTGCCGACGATCTCGCCGCCGACGATCAGCGATACCGCGTTGTAGGTATCGGTGGGCGGCACGCCGCGCTCGATCGGGCGGTTTGCATTACCATCGACGGCTGGCGCATGCGGATCGCCGCCCGGCGCGCCGCGCAACGGATGGCCGACCAGCACCGCGAGCCCGTCGAACGCCTTCAAGGCGCCGGCGAGCGCGTCGAGCGCGGCCGCGGCCGCCGCGTAGAACGCCGGCCGCAGCAGCAGGTCTTCCGGCGGATAGCCGGACAGCGCAAGTTCGGGTGCGATCATCAGCTGCGCACCATCGTTGTGCGCGGCGCGTGCGGCCGCGACGATCCGCGCGACGTTGCCGGCGAAATCGCCAACGGTGACGTTGATCTGGGCGAGAGCGAGTCGGGTCTTCATGGCGGGATCGGCGCAGCCCGGCGGCGCGCCCTGAACGGCTGACGAAATCGTCCCGGTGCGGGCCCGCGCAGGCCCTCGCATCCGGCGACACAGAACGGTACGGATTCACGCTTGAAACACGAACGCATCGATTATCGCACGGGCATCCTGTCGTCCCCCGCCGAGGTACCGGCCGACGAATGGAACGCGCTGCTCGCCCGCGACGCGCAGCCGACGCCATTCCTGCGCCACGAATTCCTCGACGCGCTGCACGTCGCGCGCTGCGCGGTCGACGACACCGGCTGGTCGCCGCATTTCGTCACGCTGACCGACGAGCGCACCGGCCGCCTCGCGGCCGCCGCGCCCGTCTACGCGAAGCAGCATTCATACGGCGAATACGTGTTCGACTGGGCCTGGGCCGACGCGTACCAGCGCAACGACCTGCCCTACTACCCGAAGCTGCTGTGCGCGGTGCCGTTCACGCCCGTGCAGGGCACGCGCCTGCTCGCGGCCGACGACGATGCGCGCCGCCGGCTCGCGGCCACGCTGCTCGCATTCGCCGAGCAGAGCGACGTGTCGTCGCTGCACGTGCTGTTCCCGACCGGCGACGAAGCGGCGCTCCTCGAATCGATGGGCATGATGCTGCGCGAAGGCGTGCAGTTCCACTGGATCAACGACGGCTACCGCCACTTCGACGATTTCCTCGGCACGCTCGAGCAGAAGAAGCGCAAGAACATCCGCGCGGAGCGGCGCAAGGTGCACGAGGCGGGCGTGACGTTCCGGCGGCTGACCGGCGACCGGATCACCGACGCCGACTGGCGCTTCTTCTCGCGCTGCTACCGGCAGACCTATCGCGAACACTATTCGAGCCCGTACCTGAACCTCGACTTCTTCCGCACGATCGGTGCGACGATGCCCGAGAACCTGCTGCTCGTGATCGCGGAAGCCGGCGGCCAGCCGATCGCGAGCGCGCTCGCCGTCTACCGGCGCGGCGAGAACGGCGGCGGCACGCTGTACGGCCGCTACTGGGGAGCGGTCGAGCACGTGCCGTGCCTGCATTTCGAGACGGCCTACTACCAGCTGCTCGAATTCTGCATCGAGGCCGGGCTCGACACGTTCGAAGGCGGCGCGCAGGGCGAACACAAGCTCGCACGCGGCTTCCTGCCGACCGTCACGCACTCCGCGCACTGGCTCGCGCACCCGGCATTCTCGGACGCCGTCGCGCGCTTTCTCGAACGCGAGACCGAGCACATCCACGCGTACGTCGACGAATTGCGCGAACACGATCCGTTCCGGCGCGGCGCCGGGTAACGACTGCGCGCCGGAACGTGCCGGTACGTGGCGGTACGTGCCGGCACGCGGCGAGACCACGACCGGCCTCGCCGCGTGCCGCGTGCCGCCCGGCTCAGTGCGCGGCGAGCGTCACCGTCGTTGACTGCGCCTGCGGGTCACGCGACGAAGCCGCCGCCGACAGCCCGTAGCTGCCCGCGGCGATCCGCCACGCATGCGCATTCGCATCCCACACCGCGAAGCGCTGCGCCGGCACCGCAACGCTGACGGTACGCGCCTCGCCCGGCTGCAGCGCGACCTTGGTCCAGCCGACGAGGCGCTTCGGCGGTTCGCCGAGCGACGCGGGCAGTGCCGCGTAGATCTGCACCGTCTGCGCGCCGGCCCGCGCGCCGGTGTTCGTCACCGTCACGCCGACCGTCACGTTGCCTGCCGCATCGGCCCGCGCGGACAGCGCCGACAACGCATACGTCGTGTACGACAGCCCGTAGCCGAACGGGAACAGCGGCTCGATCGCCTTCGCGTCGAACCAGCGATAGCCGTACGCGAGCCCTTCCGCGTAAATGGTCTGCGTGCGCGACGGATCGATCGCCGGCTGCGGCAGGTCGGCCTCCTGCTTCGGGAACGTCAGCGGCAGCCGGCCCGACGGGTTCGCGTCGCCGAACAGCAGATCGGCGATCGCCTGGCCGCCCTGCGCGCCGGGATACCACGCTTCGAGCACGCCATGCACATTCGCGAGCCACGGCATCAGCACGGGGCTGCCGTTTTCGAGCACGACGATCACGCGCTTCGCCTTCGCCGCGACCGCCGCAATCAGCGCGTTCTGGTCGTATTGCTGGTTGTACGGATCGGCCTTCGCATCGGGCAGCGACAGGCTCGCGAGGTCGAGCCCTTCCGTCTGCCACTGCGTCGCGAACACGATCGCGACATCGGCCTGCGCGGCCGCGCTCGCCGCGGCATTCGCGTCGGTTCCGTCGAGGTAGCTGACCGCCGCGTTCGGCGCCTTCGCGCGAATCGCCGCGAGCGGCGCGGACTTGTACCACGTCGCACAGCCGCCGAACAGCGTGTCGGCGGGTTGCTGGCAGGTCGTCACCGCATTGCCGTCGATCGCCGGCACCGCGCCCGAGCCGCCGCCCGACAGCACGCCCGCATCCGCATGCCCGCCGATCACGACGACCGACTTCAGCGCGCCGGCCGCCAGCGGCAGCACGGGCTGCGCATCGCCGGACGCGGCCGCGTTCTTCAGCAGCACCGCGGATTGCCGCGCGATCGCGAGCGCATCGGCGTTGCCGGCCGCTTCGTCGATCGCGCCGCCCGGCTTCGGCGGTGCGTCCATCACGCCGATGCGGATCAGCGTGCGCAGCTTGCGCTGCACCATGTCGTTCAGCCGCGCGGCCGACACGCTGCCGGCCTGCAGCGCCGCACGCAGCTTCGTGTTGAAGAACGAGCCGAGCGGCGCGTTGTTGTCGTCCGCCGCACCCGGCTCCTCCTCGTCGAGCCCCGCCTGCACGGCCGCGACCGTCGAATGCGTCGCGCCCCAGTCGGACTGCACGACGCCCTTGAAGCCCCATTCGTTCTTCAGCACCGTGGTCAGCAGATACGGGTTCTCGCACGCGTACACGCCGTTCAGCTTGTTGTACGAGCACATCACGTTGCCCGGCTGGCCGTCCTTCACGCCGATCTCGAACGCGAGCAGTTCGGCCTCGCGCATGGTTCGCTCGTCGACGACCGAATCGATCGTCATCCGGTTGGTTTCCTGGTCGTTGAACGCGAAATGCTTGATCGTCGCGATCACCTTCTGCGCCTGCGTCGCCTGCGTGCGTGCGGCGCTCAGCGTGCCCGCCAGCACCGGATCCTCGCCCATGTATTCGAACGTGCGGCCGTTGCGCGGCTCGCGCGCGAGGTTCACGCCGCCGCCGAGCCCTTCCGCGAAACCGAGCGCACGCAGTTCGAGCGCGATACGCGTGCCGTAGGTGCCGGCGAGCGCCGGGTCCCACGTTGCCGCGAGCGCGACCGGCGCGGGTAGCGCGGTCACGCGCGCGTTCTTCACGTTCACGCCGCCCGCCGAATCGGCGCTGCTGACGGCCGGAATGCCGAGCCGCGGCACGCCCGGGATGTAGCTCGCGCCATTGAGTGCGTCGGCCGGGAACGGGCCGCCCAGGTCGAGCGCCGGCAGGCCCGTGCCGTGCACGAGCTGCAGTTTCTCGTCGTTCGTCAGTTGCGCGACGAGCGCGGCCGCGCGCTGGTCGGCCGCGGCATCGGGGTCGGCCGGTGCGGCCGGACCCGCGTGGATGTCGTCGCCGCCGCACGACGCGAGCAGCACCGTAAGCGCGCACGCGGACGCAATCGTCGAACACCGGAACAGCGAAGTTTTCATTGATCCTCCTGAATCGTTCTGTTGTACTTGTCGCCACACTCCAGCGTCCGAGTCTAAAAATTGACCGGTCACCACGCTTGACCGGCAGGAGCATGCGTTGACCTCTCGCAGCGGGGACAAACCCGAACGGCATGACGAAGGGGGACAGACATGGAGTTGCAACAGAAATCGGTATCCGTGCGGATCTACCGCTGGCTGTGCGAAGACGCGCGCGCGAACGGCATCGATCTCGCGCCGCTGTATGACACGCTTGGCATCGGCCCGGCCGAACTCGCCGACGACACGCGCCGCATCGCGGGCGACCGGCACGTCGCCGCGATGCGGCTCACGAGCGCATGGCCGCTGTCGTGGCATTGCCCGCCGCCGCAGGTCGTGCCGTGGCTCGCGCCGTTCCCGGAACTCGCGGGCGTCACGTGCAACGCGGCGACACTGCGCGACGCGCTGCACGGCTACCTGCACTATCGCGAGTTGATCGGCAACGTCGACTGGGTGTTCGCGCACGAGAACGGCGACGCGATCGCGCTCGAATACGTGAACGAAGGCGACGGCCGGCACGCGGGCAGCGCGTTCGCGAACCTCGCGATCCTCGCCGCGCTCGCCCGCCTGTACGATCCGCACGTATGCGTCGACGACGCCGCCTTCGCCGGCCGCGCGTTCGCACCCACCGCCGCGCTGCGCGACATGCTCGGCGCACCGATGTCGTTCGATGCCGCGCACAACCGCATCGTGCTGCGCTCCGCGCACTTCGACACGCCGTTCGAACGCTACAACGCGCCGCTCGCCGGCATTCAGCGTCATGCGGCCGACGCCGCGCGCGAGCGTGTACGCGTGCGCTCGACGTTCGGCTCGTCGGTCGAGCAATGCGTGCGCGACTGGCTGCGTACCGCCGACGAAGCCGATGTACCGACCGACACGCTGATGCAGCACGTGTGCACGCGCTTCGCGATGTCGCGCTGGACGCTGCGCCGGCGGCTGCATCGCGAGGCAGTCGGCTTTCATGCGCTCGTCGCGCAGGCGCGGCTCGGCGAGGCGCGCGACCTGCTGCTGAATACGCAACTGCCGATCGGCGAGATCGGCGTGCGCGTCGGCTTCCGTTCGACGAGCGCGTTCACGCGCTTCTTCACGCGCGAACTCGGCGCTGCACCGAGCCGTTTTCGCGACGGGCACGGCGATCGATGGCGTTGACGCGCGCCTTTTCTGAGACACTGGCGGCTTCGCATCCCGCCGCCCTGCCATGTCCTGGTTTCTGTACCTGATCGAATGCGCCGACGACAGCGTCTACACGGGCATCACGACCGATGTCGCCGCGCGCTTCGACGAGCACGCGTCCGGCAAGGGCGCGCGCTACACGCGCTCGCGCAAGCCGCGCGCGGTGCTCGCGTCGTTCCCGCTGCCCGACCGGTCGATCGCATCGCGTGCCGAGTACTGGGTGAAGCGGCTCACGGCCGCGCAGAAACGCGAACTGGCGGCCGGGAGCCGGACGCTCGAGTCGGTGTTGCCGGCCGGGATGTCGATCGACGGGAACGTCGATGCGGCCGGGTTGAAGGCCGGTAAGCGCGGGCGGAAGAAGGCAAAGGCGCAGTCGGCCGACATCGCGACGCAGGCCGCTGAAACGGACAAGCCCGTCAAGAAAGCCGCGAAGGCCGGGAATGACGGGGACGCGTCCACGCCCGCAAAAACCGTGACGCGCGGACAAGCCGCGCAGGCGCCCAAGAAGACCAAGGCCACGCCCGCCACGAAGCGTGCGAAGACCGACGACGCGGCCGAAGTGAAAAAGGGCTCGCCTCGCGGCAAGTCGACCACGAAGGCCACGAAAGCCACGAAAGCCACGAAAGCCACGAAAGCCACGAAAGCCACATCGAAGCAGAAAGCGCCGGCAGCCGGCGGCAAGTCCGTCGCAAAACCACGCACCGACGTTGCTTCCGCGCCGGCCCGCAGCCGTGCATCGGCAACAAAGACCACCACCGACACGGTCGAACCCCCGGCGAATTCCGTCACCGCCACCCGCCGCGCCGCGCGCGCGAATCGTGCGAGAAGCGCATCGAACGCCGCCGCCCTGCCTGCGCCGGCCCCCGCGCGCGCCCGAAAGAAGACCACCCCGGGCGCCGGCCCGCGCACAAAACAAAACCGCGCGGCCTCCTGACGAGACACGCGCGGTTTGCGTTGTTCCGAACGAACCGGCCGAGAGGCCGGCCAGCCGGCTTACTTCTTGTAGTTCGCTGCGCCGTCGGCGATTTCCTTGTGCGCGGCTTCGATGCCGGCCCAGCCTTCGACCTTCACCCACTTGCCCTTCTCGAGCGCCTTGTATTGCTCGAAGAAGTGCTTGATCTGGTCCTTCAGGTACTCGGGCACGTCGTCGATCGACTTCAGGTTGGCCGTCATCGGGCAGACCTTGTCGTGCGGCACCGCGACCAGCTTCGCGTCGACGCCCGACTCGTCGGTCATCTGCAGCATGCCGAGCACGCGCGAACGCACGATCGAGCCGGCCAGCAGCGGGAACGGCGTGATCACCAGCACGTCGACCGGATCGCCGTCGCCCGACAGCGTCTGCGGGATGTAGCCGTAGTTCACCGGATAGCGCATGCCCGTGCCGATGAAACGGTCGACGACGAGGAGGCCCAGTTCCTTGTCCGCCTCGTACTTCACCGGGTCGCTTTGCGCGGGAATCTCGATGATCACGTTGAAATCTTGCGGCAGGTCCTTGCCGGCCGGAACATGGTTGAAGCTCATGAGCACTCTCTGTAGGTCGATGGGAATTCGGGACAGGGCGCCGCGGCCGATGCATCGCCGCAGGCGTCCCCCAACGGAATGCGCCATTATAGCCAATCGACCGGTGGCGTCCGGATGACGATCGGCGCGATAATCGTTTCCGATCCGGCCGTCGAACCACCGGCCGCGTTGCATGGAACCGGCGTCGGCGCCAGAGCACCGTCGGCGGTCGACGCGAAGACAGGAGCACGCATGGAAGAGGCGAAGCACTTCATCGCAGGCGAATGGACGTTGCCTGCGCAACTGGAAACCATCGCGGTCGTCGATCCGTCCGACGGCCAGCCGTTCGCAGCCATTGCCCGCGGCACGGCGCCCGACATCGAGCGTGCGGTCGCCGCGGCCCGCGACGCGTTCGCGGGCCCATGGGGCGCCAAAAGCGCCGCCGAGCGCGGCCGAGTGCTGATGCGGCTGTCGGCGCGCGTGGCCGATTCCCTCGAGGAACTCGCCACGATCGAGGCACGCGACACCGGCAAGCCGCTCAAGCAGGCACGCGCGGATGCCGCCGCGCTCGCGCGCTACTTCGAGTTCTACGCGGGCGCGGCCGACAAGCTGCATGGCGAAACCCTTCCCTACCAAGCCGGCTACACCGTGCTGACGGTGCGCGAGCCGCACGGCGTCACGGGCCACATCGTGCCGTGGAACTACCCGATGCAGATTTTCGGGCGCAGCGTCGGCGCCGCGCTCGCGGCCGGCAACGCGTGCGTCGTCAAGCCGGCCGAGGATGCATGCCTGTCGTTGCTGCGCGTGGCCGAGCTGGCCGCCGAGGCCGGGCTGCCGGCCGGCGCGCTCAACATCGTCACCGGCTACGGCCATGAGGCCGGCGCCGCGCTCGCGCGCCATCCCGGCATCGACCACATCTCGTTCACGGGCTCCCCCGCCACCGGCAAGCTGGTCACGCAGATGGCGGCCGAGAACCACGTACCCGTCACGCTCGAACTCGGCGGCAAGTCGCCGCAGATCGTGTTCGCCGATGCCGACCTCGACGCGGCGCTGCCCGTGCTCGTGTCGGCGATCGTGCAGAACGGCGGGCAGACCTGCTCGGCCGGCAGCCGCGTGCTGATCGAGCGCGCGGTGTACGAGCCGCTCGTCGAGCGGCTCGCCACCGCGTTCAACGGCCTGCGCGTCGGCCCGAGCCGCGCCGACCTCGACTGCGGCCCGCTGATCAACGCGAAGCAGCAGCAGCGCGTGTGGGATTTCCTGTCCGACGCGCAGCACGACGGCATTCCGATGGCCGCGCATGGGCAGGTCGTCGCCGAGGCACCCGAAAGCGGCTTCTACCAGGCCCCCGCGCTGTTGCGCGACGTGCCGCCGTCGCACCGGCTTGCGCAGGAGGAAGTGTTCGGCCCCGTGCTCGCCGCGATGCGTTTCGTCGACGAAGACGAAGCCGTCGCGCTGGCGAACGGCACGCCGTACGGCCTCGTCGCGGGCATCTGGACGCGCGACGGCGCACGCCAGATGCGTATCGCGCGGCGCCTGCGGGCGGGCCAGGTGTTCATCAACAACTATGGCGCGGGCGGCGGCGTCGAGTTGCCGTTCGGCGGTGTCGGCCATTCGGGGCATGGCCGCGAGAAAGGCTTTGAGGCACTGTACGGCTTCACCGCGCTGAAAACGATCGCGATCCGGCACGGCTGAACACGCGGCAAGCAGGACGCGGCATGCGGCCGCATGCCGAAGCACGACGACACTAAATCCAGCACAGGAGACACACCATGCGGTTGAGCGGCAAGACGGCAATCGTCACGGGCGGCGGCTCGGGGTTCGGCGAAGGCATCGCGAAGACGTATGCGCGCGAAGGCGCGAACGTCGTCGTCAACGACCTGAACGGCGCGGCGGCCGAGCGTGTCGCGAGCGAGATCGCGCTCGCGGGCGGCAAGGCAATCGCGGTGGCCGGCGACGTGTCGCGGCAGGACGACTGGCACGCGCTGCTGCAGGCGACGCTCGACGATTTCCACGCGGTGCAGATCGTCGTGAACAACGCGGGCACCACGCACCGCAACAAGCCGGTGCTCGACGTGTCGGAAGCCGAATTCGACCGCGTGTACGCGGTCAACATGAAAAGCCTGTTCTGGTGCGTGCAGACCTTCGTTCCGTACTTCCGCGAGCGGGGCGGCGGCGTGTTCGTGAACGTCGCGTCGACGGCCGGCGTGCGGCCGCGGCCGGGCCTCGTCTGGTACAACAGCACGAAGGGCGCGATGATCACCGCGAGCAAGTCGCTCGCGGCCGAACTCGGCGCCGACCGCATCCGCGTGAACTGCATCAACCCCGTGCTCGGCGAAACCGCGTTGATGACGGAATTCATGGGCTGCGAGGATACCCCCGAGAACCGCAGCCGCTTCCTCGCGACGATCCCGCTCGGCCGCTTCTCGACGCCGCAGGACATCGCGAACGCGGCGCTGTACCTGGCATCCGACGAGGCCGAGTTCATCACGGGCGTCTGTCTCGAAGTCGACGGCGGGCGCTGCATCTAGCCGTACCCCCCTTGCCGCAGCGTGCCGCGGCCGGCAACCGCCGCGACACACGCGCATGGCTTCGCACGACTCCGGACCAGGCACCGCTACGCCTTCTCCGGCCAATTACAAGGACAGGAGACAACATGGCAACATCGACGCAGTCGCTGCCGGGCTCGTCCGGCGCATTCGAGGAAGCAACCTATCGCAAGGTGTCGTGGCGGCTCGTGCCGCTCCTGCTGCTGTGCTACGTGGTCGCGTATCTCGACCGCGTGAACGTCGGCTTCGCGAAGCTGCAGATGGCGAGCGACCTGAATCTCAGCGACACCGTCTACGGGCTCGGCGCCGGGATCTTCTTCTTCGGCTATTTCCTCTTCGAGGTGCCGAGCAACATCATCCTGCACAAGGTCGGCGCGCGCGTGTGGATCGCCCGCATCATGGCGACGTGGGGCGTGATCTCGATCCTGACGATGTTCGTCACGACACCCGCGATGTTCTACGTGATGCGCTTCCTGCTCGGCGTCGCCGAGGCCGGCTTCTTCCCCGGCGTGATCCTCTACCTCACCTACTGGTATCCCGCGCACCGGCGCGGCCGGATGACGACGTTCTTCATGACGGCGGTCGCGTTGTCCGGCGTGATCGGCGGGCCGATCTCGGGCTTCATCCTGAAGGCGTTCGACGGCGTGAGCGGCTGGCACGGCTGGCAATGGCTGTTCCTGCTCGAAGGCATCCCGTCGGTGCTCGCCGGCGTGCTCGTGTTCTTCTCGCTCGACGAGCGGATCTCGAAGGCGAAGTGGCTGACCGACGAGGAAAAGGCGCTGCTCACGCGCAACGTCGACGCGGAGGAAGCGACCAAGGAAGACCTGCCGCTCGGCACCGTGATGTCGAGCCCGCGCGTGTGGCTGATGGCGCTGATCTATTTCTCGTTCGTGATGGGGCTCTACGGCGTCGGCTTCTGGCTGCCGACGATCATCAAGGCCACCGGCGTGACCGACACGTTCATGATCGGCCTGCTGTCGGCGATTCCGTATGCGGCCGCGGTGGTCGCGATGATCCTGATCGCGCGCAGCGCGGACCGGCACCGCGAACGCCGCTGGCACGTCGCGATTCCGGCCGCGATCGGCGCGCTCGGGCTCGTGCTGTCGGTGGTCTGGGCACACCAGACCGCGCTCGCGATGCTCGGCCTCACGCTCGCGACGATCGGCATCCTGACCACGCTGCCGCTGTTCTGGAGCCTGCCGACCGCGTTCCTCGGCGGCACGGCGGCCGCGGCCGGCATCGCGATGATCAACTCGATCGGCAACCTCGCCGGCTTCCTGAGCCCATACCTGATGGGCTGGCTCAAGCAGGCGACGGGCGCCAACGATTCGGGCATGTACATGCTCGCCGGGTTCCTCGTGCTCGGCGGGCTGCTCGCGCTGTCGGTGCCGAAGCGGCTGGTCGACAAATGACGCGGGGCGCATCGGCGCCCCCCTGCCGGCGGACGATCCGCCCCGGAAACGCCCCGCTGGCCGGAACCGCTCCGGCCAGCGGGGCGTTTCCGCTTCCACCTGCGTGCCGACCGGACGATGCCGGCTCGGTATCGAGCCAGCTCTGATGCCATGATTCCAACAATATGTTCCCTATTGATCCTTGATTCATGGAACAATAGGGAACATATTTAGCATCACGAGCCGATCATGTTCCATACCGTCGACGAGTCCGCCGCCCGCCTGCGCCTCCACCCGAAGACCGTCCTGCGCTTCATCCGCGAGGGCAAGCTGCGTGCGACGCGGGTCGGCCGCGCCTACCGCATCCTCGACACCGACCTCGCCGCGTTCGCGCAAACCGAGCCGGCCGCGCCCGTGCCGCGTGCGGTGCGCGTCACCAGCATCGTCGACATTCCGGACGCGTCGCAGTCGCTGCACCAGTACCTGTCGCGATCGCTGCATGCGATGGCGTCCGGCCGCACGTCGTACGTCGACCCCGTGCGGATCGACGTCACGTTCGATCCCGCCGCGAGCCAGGTCAAGATCATCGTCGCCGCGACGCCAGCCGACACGGCCGTGCTGATGTCGTCGCTCGAGGCGCTGCTGCAGCAAAGCGGGACATGAGCGCGATCTTCAGGTCGCCGCGCCACGCACGCGCCATTCGCGCGGCTTATGACACCGCGCTGTCGCACTGGCCGGCCGGGCATCGGCGCGTCACCGTGCAGACGCGCCATGGCGCGACGCACGTGATCACCTGCGGCCCCGAGCACGCGCCGCCGGTCGTGCTGATCCACGGCGCGCAGACGACGGCGGCGAGCTGGCAGCATTACGCGGCGCAATGGTCGACACATTTCCGGCTCCATGCGATCGACGTGATCGGCGAAGCAGGACCGAGCGCGCCGTCGCGACCGCCGCTTGCAGGCGACGCGCATGCGCAGTGGCTCGACGACGTGCTGGACGGCCTGCAGGTGTCACGTGCCGCGTTCGTCGGCATCTCGCTCGGGGCGCGAACGGCGCTCGACTTCTCGTTGCGGCGGCCGGCACGCGTGACGCGGCTCGCGCTGCTCTGCCCGTCCGGCATCGGCCGGCAGAAGCGGTTTCTGTGGTGGGCGCTGCCGTTGTTGCTGCTCGGCGATGCCGGGCGCGCATGCGTGCGACGGCGCGTACTCGGCCGCCTGCCGCCCGCGTCGACGGCGGTCGAGCGTGACACGCTCGCGCTGATGCACGCCGTCGACCGCGGGTTTCGCCCGCGCATCGAACCGATTCCGGTGTTCGCCGACGACGTGCTGCGCACGCTGTCGGTGCCCACGCTGGCGATCGTCGGCGGCCGCGACGTGATGCTCGATTCGCAAGACACGCGTGAGCGCCTGACGCGTCTCGTGCCGCACGCGCAGATCCTGTTTCTTCCCGAGCAGCCCCACTTCATCCGCGGGCAACGCGACACCGTATTCGCGTTTCTCGCGTCGACGGAAACCATCGACATGCCCCACCGAATCGTTCAGGCAGCCGGCCGCCGCGTGCTGGTCCGCGCCCCCTCCGCTCCCGTCGTGCAGCGGGAAAGCGATGCGCTCGACCTCGTCGCCCTCGCGCACGAGCACGAAGTCGACTGGATCGCGGTGCCCGCGGATGCGCTGCACGACGACTTCTACCGGCTCGAAAGCGGCCTCGCGGGCGCCGTCCTGCAGAAGCTCGTCAACTACGGCGTCAGGCTCTGCGTGGTCGGCGACATCGAGCGCTGGCTCACGCGCAGCGAAGCGTTCCGCGCACTCGTGCGCGAATCGAATCGCGGGCAATCGGTGTGGTTCGTCGCCAGCGAGGACGACCTGCTGCGCAAGCTCGGCGCATGACGTGTCGTCCAGGCCCGCCCTGGACGAAAAAAGCCCCGAAGGCCTTCCGGCATTCGGGGCTTTCTTGCGCGGGTTGCGCGGGCCGCCTGCGGCAGGCGGCCACGCCGCCCGCGTCAGACCACGGTGATCGCGAGCGCGCTTTCGCGGTAGTGCTTCGCGGCCTTGTCGGTTTCGCCGAGATGCTCGAACAGGCGCGCGAGCGCACGATGCGCACGCACCTTCAGCGCCTCGTTGTCGGCGAGCTTCAGCGCCGATTCGAGGAACGACTGCGCCTTGCCCCACAGCTGCTGCTGCTGGCACAGGCGGCCAAGCGCGAACAGCAGGTCGGCATCCTCCGGGTGATCCTTCTTCCACCCTTCGGCCTTCTGGATCAGCGGCAGCGCATCGGCGCCGGCCGTATCCGGGTAACGGCGCAGCAGGCGCGCATCCCAGTTGTGGGCAAGCGCGTCCTCGACGATGCGGCGCGCTTCGTTGCGGCGCTCGAGCGGAACGAGAAGATCGGCCGCGAGATCGGCGAGACGCGGCGACTGGCGCTCGACCGGCGACAGCGACTGCCACACCTCGAGCAGCGCGTCCGGGTCGTGCCGGCGTTCGCGCAGCAGGTTTTCCGCAGCCTGCTGGCGCAGCCGCACGGCCGCGGCCGGATGCAGTGCCTCGCGCTTCTCGAGCGCCTTCGCGAGCTTCAGCACCTCGGCCCAGTTCTTCAACTGCTGCTGCGCGCGCAGCGCAACCTGCTGCGCATGGATACGCTTGCCGCCCGCCTGCAGGTCGGCCAGCGCGGCGAGCGCGCCGTTGGCATCGCGCGCATCCGCGCGCATGTCGGCCGCGGCGAGCAGCCGTGCGTCCTGCCATTCGGGTGCGTCGACCCTCGACAGCCAGTCGTCGCGACGCGTGTACTCGTGCATCCGGTGCGCGGCAGTCGCCGCGACGAGACTCGCAGCGCCCTGGTTGGCGTCGACCGACAGCGCTTCACGCGCGGCCTTCTCCGCGCGCGAGAAGCGGCCCGCGTACAGGTTCGCGATCGCGTCGCGCAGCGATGCCTGCGCCTTCTCGTTGCGCGAACGCGCGCGATACGCGGCGACCCGCTGCGGCATGCGCCAGATGTTGCGCACGATGCGCAGCAGCGCATACACGACGATGAACAGCACGACGATGGCGATCACGAACAGGTTCAGCGACACGTCGATCCGGTACGGCGGATAGACGAGCAGCACCTGCCCCGCGTCGAAACGGCCGACGGTGGCGAGCGCAGCGGCGATCGCGAACAGGACGGCGAGCCAGACGATTCCTCGAAGCGTCATCGTTACCCCCGGCTCTTGAACTGCTGAACGGCGTTCAGGCTCGTATTCAGGTTCGGCACCGCGACCGTCAGCGATGCGCCGTCAACCTGCTTGAGCAGATCCTCGACGGTCTGCGTGTCCTTCGATGCCTGGTCGAAATACTTCCCGAGCGACGCCTGCGCGGCGTGCAGGTCGGCCTTCATCGCGCCGTCGTTGCGCGCGAGCAGCGACAGGCGCGCGGTCAGCAGGCGCAGCTTCACGTTCTCGCGCACGAAGTAGCCCTGGTCGGGCGACGCGAGCATCGCGTCCGCGTTGTCGATCCGGCGCACCTGCACGAGCCCCTTCAGCTGCTGGCCGAGGCCGGCCGAGAAGTCGTGCCACCACACCTTCCAGCGCGGCTCGCCGGCCACGGCCGACGATGCGGCATCGGCCGGCGCGGCCTTCGGCGCTTCGTGCGGGACGATCGCCTCGCCGGACAGCGGCAGCGCGTCGATCTTCGCGATCGCGTCGTCGAGCTTGATCGCGAGGCCCGTGAGGTCGGCCGCCGGTGCGGCCTTCAGCTTCTCGATGTCCAGCGCGAGCGCCTTGCGCACCGTGACGGCCTGCGCGCTCTGCGAGGTGGCGAGGCGCGCGTCGGCATTCTGCAGCGCGATCAGCGCGAGCTGCGTGTTGCCGGTCAGCTGGAGCTGCTGGCTCGCGCTCGACAGCATCTGGTCGACTTCCTCGAGCATCCACGCATCGCGGTTGCGCGACAGGTCCTGGTATTGCTGCTGCAGCGCCTGCTGCGCGCTCTGCGCGTCGGCGAGCTTGCCGTCGAGCTGCGCGAGCTGCGTGTCGACCTGGTGCGTGCTCGCCAGCGCCTGCTCGGTCTTCATCCGCGTTTCGGCCGTCTGTGCGTCGAGCGCCTTCTGGCGCGTGACGAACGTGCCGTCGAGCCGGTCGATCTTGCGGTTCAGCGCGTAGCCGCCGACGCCCGCCGCGCAGCCGAGCACGACGACGACGAACCACAGCACCGCGCTGCCGCCGCGGCGCGCGGGCGGTTCGGACGCCATATAGGCGGGACGGGACGGCGGTGCGGATGCAGCGGCCGGCTGGGAAGCGACGCTTTTGGAATCGTTGGTATCTGTCATGCGTTTAGTCACCGGTGCGGCTGTCGCCGGTTGGACGGCCTCGTCGGCCATCGTTCGAAACGCGCGGACGATGCGCTCATCGCCCGCGCCGGTCAGCGTAATCCTATCAAAACCCAATGCGCGCGCGGTCTGCTCGATTCGCGGATGCGGCGTGACGAGCGGCGCATGCTTCAGCGCGGCGATCTCGGCATCGTTCAGATGCGCCCGCGCGAGTTCGTGCAGGTTGCGCACGCCTTCCGAGCTCGTGACGAGCCACGCATGCGGTTCGCCGTCGAGCAGCGCATGCACGCGCTCCCACGCGCCGACGCGCGGCTCGGGCACGACGCGCCGGTACGCGGCGACGAGCGTGACGTCCGCGCCGGCCTCGCGCAGCCGGTCGGCGAGCCATTCGCGCCCGCCGTCGCCGCGTACGATCAGCACGCGCTTGCCCGCCAGCGCGGGCGCGCCGCCGAATTCGGCCTCGAGGCACGCGAACAGGCTTTCCGAATCGTAATGGGGTACGCCGCCGTCGGCCGGCGCCCGCGGCGCGATCACGCGATGCGCGGGCGCCGCGATGCCGTGACGCTCGAGCGCCGCGACGCTGCCGGGCCCGACCACGCCGACCGGGAGCGCGTTCGGCCAGATCGCGCCGTACTGCGCGAGCGCGCGGTCGATCGCGTTCGGCGACACGAAAATCACCAGCGCGTAATCGGCGAGCGCCGCGAACGCGGCGTCGAGCGGCGCCGGATCGTCGACGGGCGCAATATCGATCAACGGGAATTCGAGCACGTCGCAACCGGCCTCGGCCAGTTGCGACGCGAGCGCGCCGGACTGGCCGTCCGGGCGCGTCAGGACAGCGGTGAACGCGCGCGCGCCGCCCGCCATCAGGCGTCGCCCTTGCCGGCGGCCTGCGAGCCCGCGAGCAGCGCCTGGACGATCTCGAGCGCGCCTTGCGCCTCGAGTTCGTCGGACACGGCCCGGCCGAGCGCGAGCGCATCGGCGACGCTCATGACGGCCCCGCACTCCTCGGCGGTCAGCACGCGCTTGCCGTCGGTCGTCGACACGCGGCCCGTCAGGTACAGCTCGCCCGCGCGCCACACCGCATGCGCGGCGAGCGGCACCTCGCAGCTGCCGCCGAGCGCGCGCGACACCATCCGCTCGGCCTCGACCGCGAGCGCGGTCTGCGGGTCGTGCAGCGGTGCGAGCCACGCGGCGACGTCGTCGCGATGCGACGCGATCTCGATGCCGAGCGCGCCCTGGCCCGCGGCGGGCGGGCTCGCGTCGACGTCGAGCAGCGCGCGGATCCGCGCTTCGAGGCCGAGGCGCTTGAGGCCGGCGGCCGCCAGGATGATCGCCGCGTAATCGCCGCGATCGAGCTTCGACAGGCGCGTGTCGAGGTTGCCGCGCAGCGGCAGCACGTCCAGGTGCGGGTAGCGCGAGCGCAGCATCGCCTCGCGGCGCAGGCTCGACGTGCCGACCACGGCGCCGGCCGGCAGCGCGTCGAGCGACGCGTAGTCGTTCGACACGAAGGCATCGCGCGGGTCCTCGCGCTCCATGATCGCGGCAAGCGAGAAGCCTTCCGGCAGCGCCATCGGCACGTCCTTCAGCGAATGCACGGCGAGATCGGCGCGGCCGTCGGCCAGTGCGGCCTCCAGTTCCTTCACGAACAGGCCCTTGCCGCCGACCTTCGACAGCGTGCGATCGAGAATCTGGTCGCCGCGCGTCGTCATTCCGAGGATTTTCACGTCACAAGCTGGATATAATTTGCGCAGCGCATCACGCACATGTTCGGCTTGCCACATCGCCAGGCGGCTCTCGCGCGAAGCAATCGTCAACGTCGCGGGCGGCTGTGCCTGTTGCGGCCCGGCCGCAGGAGTCTCGGAATTCATTGCTGGAACATCGAAGGACGGGATTGAAGATCGAACAATGGTAGCACGCACGCCCCCGCCCGCCCGGGCCCGGAGCCTGCGTCCGGCCTGCCGCCGGGCGGGTCGCGGCGCCGATGTGCGGATGTGCCGCACGTAGCTGGTTGCTTGACCGCAGTTTCGCAGTTTCCGCAGTTCCTTTTGACTCGAGCTTTCCCAAGGAAACCCATCGTGAAGTCTTCCGGATCGGCGCGTACGGCGCGCCGCAATGCTGCCCTGTCCTCCTCCGACGCCTCGACGGACACCGTCGCCACCGCCGCGAACGGCCGTGCGAAAACGGCAACGAAACCGAAAGACCCGATACGTCAGACAAAACGCACGGCGAAAGCCGCCGGCCCGGCCGCCCGCACGGCCGGTGCGACGAAGGCCGGCACCCGCACGCGCGACGACAAGGACGGCCCGCTGTTCGACGACATCCGCTTTCTCGGCCGCCTGCTCGGCGACGTCGTGCGCGAGCAGGAAGGCGACACCGTGTTCGACGTCGTCGAGACGATCCGTCAGACCGCCGTCAAGTTCCGCCGCGAGGACGACAGCGAAGCCGCGCAGACGCTCGAGAAGAAGCTGCGCAAGCTGACGCCGGAGCAGACGGTGAGCGTCGTGCGCGCATTCAGCTATTTCTCGCACCTCGCGAACATCGCGGAAGACCGCCACCACAACCGCCGCCGCCGCATCCACGCGCTGGCCGGCTCCGCGTCGCAGCCCGGCACGGTCGCGTACGCACTCGAGCAGCTGAAAACGACCGGCAATGCGTCGAAGCGACTGCTGCAGCGCTTCTTCGACGATGCGCTGATCGTGCCGGTGCTGACCGCGCACCCGACCGAAGTGCAGCGCAAGAGCATCCTCGACGCGCAGCACGACATCGCGCGCCTGCTCGCCGAGCGCGACCAGGAGCTGACCAGCCGCGAGCGCCAGTACAACGAATCGATGCTGCGCGCACGCGTCACCACGCTGTGGCAGACGCGCATGCTGCGCGACGCGCGCCTTACGGTCGGCGACGAAATCGAGAACGCGCTGTCGTACTACCGCGCGACGTTCCTCGACGAACTGCCGGCGCTGTACGGCGACATCGAGGCCGCGCTCGCCGAGCACGGCCTGTCCGCGCGCGTACCCGCGTTCTTCCAGATGGGCAGCTGGATCGGCGGCGACCGCGACGGCAACCCGAACGTGACCGCGTCGACGCTCGACGAAGCGATCAACCGCCAGGCCGCGGTGATCCTCGAGCACTATCTGGAACAGGTGCACAAGCTCGGCGCCGAACTGTCCGTGTCGAACCTGCTCGTCGGCGCGAACGACGCCGTGAAGGCGCTCGCGGCCGCGTCGCCCGACCAGTCGCCGCACCGCGTCGACGAGCCGTATCGTCGCGCGCTGATCGGCATCTACACGCGGCTCGCCGCAAGCGCGCGCGTGCGTCTCGGCGAAGGCACGGTGCCCGTGCGCAGCGCGGGCCGCGGCGCGCCGCCCGTGCGCGCGATCCCGTATGCGGATTCCGAAGCGTTCGTCGCCGACCTGAAGGTGCTGACCGCGTCGCTCGACGAACACCACGGCACGTCGCTCGCCGCGCCGCGCCTCGCGCCGCTCGTGCGCGCGGCCGAAGTGTTCGGCTTCCATCTCGCGAGCATCGACCTGCGCCAGAGCTCCGACATCCACGAAGCCGTGGTCGCCGAGCTGTTCGCGCGCGCGGGCGTCGAGGCCGACTACGCGGCGCTCGCCGAGGAAGACAAGCTGCGCGTGCTGCTCGCCGCGCTCGCCGATCCGCGTCCGCTGCGCTCGCCGTACCTCGAATACTCCGCGCTCGCCCAGAGCGAACTCGGCGTGTTCGAGAAGGCGCGCGACGTGCGCGCCCAATTCGGCGCGCGCGCGGTGCGCAACTACATCATTTCGCATACGGAAACCGTCAGCGACCTCGTCGAGGTACTGCTGCTCCAGAAGGAAACGGGCCTGCTCGAAGGCGCGCTCGGCGTGCCCGGCGGCAACGCGCGCAACAGCCTGATGGTGATCCCGCTGTTCGAGACGATTCCCGACCTGCGCGACGCCGCGCGCATCATGCGCGAATACTTCGCACTGCCGGGCATCGACGCGCTGGTCGCGCACCAGGGCGCCGAGCAGGAAGTGATGCTCGGCTATTCGGACAGCAACAAGGACGGCGGCTTCCTCACGTCGAACTGGGAGCTGTATCGCGCGGAACTCGCGCTCGTCGACCTGTTCCGCGACCGCAAGATCACGCTGCGGCTGTTCCACGGCCGCGGCGGCACGGTCGGCCGCGGCGGCGGCCCGACCTACCAGGCGATCCTGTCGCAGCCGCCGGGCACCGTGAACGGGCAGATCCGCCTGACCGAACAGGGCGAGGTGATCGCAAGCAAGTTCGCGAACCCGGAGATCGGCCGCCGGAACCTCGAGACGGTCGTCGCCGCGACGCTCGAGGCGACGCTCCTGCCGCAGAACAACGCGCCCGCGCAGCTGCCGGCGTTCGAGGCCGCGATGCAGACGCTGTCCGATTCGGCGATGGCCGCGTACCGCGCGCTCGTCTACGAAACCCCGGGCTTCACCGACTATTTCTTCTCGTCGACGCCGATCACCGAGATCGCCGAGCTGAACATCGGCAGCCGCCCGGCCTCGCGCAAGCTGCAGGATCCGAAGCAGCGCAAGATCGAGGACCTGCGCGCGATTCCGTGGGGCTTCTCGTGGGGCCAGTGCCGGCTGCTGCTGACGGGCTGGTACGGCTTCGGCAGCGCGGTGAGCGCATATCTCGACGGCGCGCAGGATGAAGCCGAGCGCACGAAGCGCGTCGCGCTGCTGAAGAAGATGAACAAGACCTGGCCGTTCTTCTCGAACCTGATGTCGAACATGGACATGGTGCTGGCGAAGACCGACCTCGCGGTCGCGTCGCGCTACGCGCAGCTCGTCTCCGACCGCAAGCTGCGCAAGCACGTGTTCGAGCGGATCGTCGCGGAATGGGAGCGCACGTCGCAGGCGCTGGCGGAAATCACCGGGCACGAAGGCCGCCTCGCGACCAACCCGCTGCTCGCACGCTCGATCAAGAACCGTTTCCCGTATCTCGATCCGCTGAACCACCTGCAGGTCGAGCTGATCAAGCGCCACCGCGCGGGCGACACGAACGCGCGGCTGCGCCGCGGGATTCACCTGACGATCAACGGGATCGCGGCCGGCCTGCGCAACACGGGCTGATCCGCATGCGGCGCGGCGCGATGCCGCGCCGGCCGGCGACGTGAAAGCCGCGATACCCACCGTCTGCACGGTGGCGTATCGCGGCTTTTTTCATGCTCGCGGGCGTCGACGAAACCGCGCCGGCGCACCGCACGCTCAGTGCGCGTCGATCAGCAGCGCGTCGTGCTCGAACGATCCGTCGGGCTGCACCGCGTAATAGCCGCGCACCTCGTCGGGCGCATGCGCCCACAGCGCGCGAATGCCGGTGACGCTGTCGGCCGGCGTGCGGATGCGCGCAACCCACGTATCGAAATCGATCGGCAGCCGCCAGCGGCTGTGCACGTGCGCGTCGAAGCCGGCATCGCGGAACATCGCGAGCCATTCGTTCGCGCGGTAGTCGCGCACGTGCGACGCGTCGCGCAGCACTTCCGCGGCCTGCAGGTATGTATCGAGGAGCGGATGGTCGTTGCCGGCGATGTCGATCATCAGCACGCGGCCGCCCGGCTTCAGCACGCGGCGCACTTCGGCGAGCGCCGCGCGCATGTCGTGCCAGTGGTGCGCGCTCATCCGGCTCACGACCCAGTCGAACGTCGCCGTCTCGAACGGCAGTTTCTCGGCCGGGCCCTGCTGCGTACGGATGTTCGCGAGCCCGCGCTCGCGCGCCGCGGCGTCGACGGTCGCGAGCATCTGCGCGGCGAGATCGTAGGCAACCACGTCGCGCACGTGCGGCGCGACCGCGAAGCTCGCATGGCCGGCGCCGCAGCCGAGATCGAGCACCGCGGCATCGGGCGTCGCACGCACCGCGTCGGCGAGCGTCTGCAGGTCGGCGCCCGTCGCGTGGACCGTGCTCGTCAGGTAGGCGGCGGCCGTCGTGCCGAATGCGTCGGCGACCTGGTCGTGGTGTTTCATCGTTCTCTCCTTTCTCTTGCGCAATCGGCCGGCGTGGATGCGTCAGTGCGCTTTCCGGCCCCATGCAACACGTTTTGTGGGACGCCCGCTCCCCTGGCAGCGCGCGAGCCGCTACAATAGGCCTGCGCTTGTACCAGTACAAGTTAAGCAGTTATTCTGGTATTCGATACACCTGTCTGATCATTGCCGCATCCCCGCTTCCACTTCGCCGTTTCCGCATGAACCAGCCGTCCTCCGTCCCCGTCCCGCCGCTCGACGCCACGCCCGCCCGTGCGCTCGGCGAATTCATCCGCGCCCACCGCGAGCGGCTGTCGCCGCAGGCCGTCGGCCTGCCGCCCGGCCCGCGCCGCCGCACGCCGGGGCTGCGGCGCGAGGAAGTCGCGCAGCTCTGCGGCGTCAGCCCCACCTGGTACACGTGGATCGAACAGGGCCGCCCCGTGTCCGCGTCGGCCGACGCACTCGCGCGGATCGCCGTCGCGCTGCAACTGTCGAAGGCCGAGCGCGCGTACCTGTTCGAGCTGGCCGCGCAGCGCGACCCGGCCGAGCCCGACGTCGCGGGCGGCGACCTGCCGCCGACGCTCGCCGCGACCGTCGCGGCCATCGCGACGCCCGCCTACGTGCTCGACCGGCAATGGAACGCACTCGCGTGGAACGCACCGGCCGCCGCGCTCTTTTCCGGCTGGCTCGACGGCGAGCACGACCGCAACCTGCTGCGCTTCACCTTCATGTCGCCGGCCGCGCGCACGCTGATCGTCGACTGGGAAACCCGCGCGCGGCGCCTCGCGGCCGAATTCCGCGCCGATTCGATCCGGCACCTGACCGACGCGCCCACACGTGCGCTGATCGACGCACTGACCGCCGGCAGCGATGCCTTCGCGCAGTACTGGGCATCGCAGGACGTGTTCGAACGCGAAGGCGGCCTGCGCGAATTCGACCATCCGGCCGACGGCCGCCTCGTGTACCAGCAGATCACGCTGAAGCCCGCACACCGCGAAGACCTGAAGCTGGTCGTGCTCGTGCGCGACTGAACGGGCCGGCCCGCGCGGGCCACGGCCGGCGGGCCGCCGCGAACGGCTGCGCGCCGCGGCGGGCAGGCCCGCGAATGTTAGAATCGCGGGATTCCCTCGGCGGCACACGCCGCCCAACATCCCCTTCGAAGAATCGCCATGACGTCCCAACTGCACAAAAAGGGCGAGGCCTGGTCGGCCCGCTTCTCGGAACCGATGTCGGAGCTGGTCAAGCGCTACACGTCGTCGGTGTTTTTCGACAAGCGC
>Ga0209147_100413_pt1 | contig 28449 bp, 32 predicted proteins | sample AraplaCol_mLB_r2_FD_184278 | JGI IMG/M metagenome (GOLD analysis project Ga0209147, IMG submission 184278) | Arabidopsis root microbial communities from North Carolina, USA - plate scrape CL_Col_mLB_r2 (SPAdes) (version 2) | ecosystem: Host-associated > Plants > Roots > Endosphere | place: USA... | reverse complement strand
TAGTCCCATGAGCGGTCCCGTAGGCCTGATGAAGTAAAGTTTAAATAGTTGTGCCAGTTTGTTCTTCCTGGAGCTGTCGGATCAAAGTGGTCACGGTAAATGTTTAAAGTGACCGCCCAGTACACTTGATCATGATAACTCCACAATTTTTCTGATCCTTTCGGAAGGCCGGCTTTATACATTTGTTTAATCGCTTTTTTCTGCTCTTTTCCCGTTCCGTACAGTGCTTCCTCCGCATTGTTTACAACAGGTGTTAGTGAGCTGATTAAATTTGGCGCTTTTGCACTCCACAATACGCCTTCCCAGTCGACGCCTCCATCAAATAAACGAGGCTCTTTGGTTTGCTTTGGATCATCGTGCTCAAGTGCGTATCTGACAACGTATCCGCCGTTTGAAATGCCAATTGCATACGTGGGTACTTTATGATCGTTTCGAATCAAATCGCTTGCAGGGTTTTTTCGATTAGCCGGATTGATTAGTTTGTCTGAGTAATGAGTAGTCAAGTATTGCTGAGCTGCTTTTGTCATTTGACGATAGCGCATATTCCATTCTGCTACGCTGTCGTCTTCATTAGCAAGTGCATTTTTTACTTTAGCAAAAGGATCGGTAGGGTCACTTTCTCCTTGCGTTCCTTTATCAATTGCAGCAAACGCATAGCCTTTTTTAAGAACGTAATCGCTGAATAATAAATCGGTGGACGTTTCGTTGCGCGTAGCAGGAATGCCGGCTACCACAAGTTTTCCATTCCAGTTATCAGGAACCCGGATGACGAACTGAGCGTCTTCAAAAATTCCATTTACTTGCGTCCCTTTAACCGCAGCGGGCTGATTGATTCGATACCAGCCTGATTCATTTTCAGCTTTTCCCCAGTTATAAGGAGTAAGCCCGATGTTTCCATAGAGCGTAGCCTGCTGATATTGAGCAGGGTTTTTAGTCGTCAGCCAGTTCCCGTTCGCTCCGTCAAAATAGGTTTCTGCTGATTGATCAGCATTTGGAATGACATCTGTTTTGTTAGCAGCTTCAGCAAGAGATCCTGAAGCGGAAAAACAAAGAGCAGCAGAAAAAGTAAGCGCTATCATTTTTCGTTTCACGTTTCTTCCTCCTTATGAAAATACTCATACCTTTTAAGTAAATTCCATAAAAAAGAAAAATGTCCTGTTTTAAAATCAATTTAGAAGAAAGTTTTTTCGTTGGTTACTAAGCTATTTTTGTCTGACAAATAGGTAAACTGCATTCAATTCTCTAGTTTCTTTTTAGGCTGCTTATATTATAATGAAACAAGGATTAAAAAAGACAGGGTAAAACAATCGATTAAATAAGTATAAAAGAGGGCAAGGGAGTAGGTCTATGAGCAGCTTTAACAGTCAGTTTTTGTATTCCATTACCATTATTCTATTAGGATACATACTAAAACGAACAAACCTCCTTCAGCAAAAAGACGGGGAAGCTTTAGCAAGAATTATTTTTAATATCACAATGCCTTGCTTGATTATCGTTACATTCAGCAGCATTAAAATTGATGGATCGCTTATTTTACTATTAGTTATTGGGATTGTCTATGGCTTGCTTTTAGCTGCTGTTGGAGTTTTTGTTTTTCGAAAAGATGAGCGAAAAGTGAAAGGCATGCTGACGATGATGATTCCAGGGTTTAATATTGGAATGTTTGCCTATCCATTAGTAGAAGGCATTTGGGGAAAAGAAGGGCTTAAATACTTTGGTATGTTTGATGTCGGAAATGCTTTTGTTATTTTTGTTTTATGCTATGTAATTGGCAGCTACTATTCAGGGGATGATATTGACATTGAATTTAAAAAGATTTTATACAAAGTATTAAAATCGATGCCGCTTCTTACCTATGTAATTATTTGTCTTTTTGCGATTATAGGCATTCATTTACCATCATATGTATTAGACGTCTCAGGTATTATCTCCAAAGCGAATATGCCGCTTTCTCTTTTGCTTTTAGGCGTATATTTAAATTTTTCGTTCCAAAAAAGCTACTTGAAAAAAATTATCATGTTTTTAAGCATTCGCTACGTAATCGGACTTGGCGTAGGACTTGCGCTGTTTTTCTTACTTCCATTTGAAGATATGTTCCGGTATACAATCTTAGTTTGCTTCATTCTACCCGTAGCGGGATCAGTTTTACCTTACGCAGTAGAATTCAAATACGATCAAAAATTTGTCGGAACCGTTTCAAATATGACCATTTTGCTGAGCTTTTTGCTGCTGTGGGGAATGACAAATATTTTAATGTGAATAACAAAGGACGCTCGCACTTGTGAGCGTTCTTTTTGATGAAAAAAGGATATTCCCAAATAAACAGAGGTAAGCTAGGAGAAGAGAAAATCCATCTTACATACAACCTGACGGGAGGAAAAAACGTGGAGTCCTTAACTTTTGTTTTATTTGGCGCAACGGGTGATTTAGCAAAAAGAAAAATCTTTCCCGCTCTTTATAATTTATTTACAGACAAAAAGCTCCCTGATGCTATTTCTATTATTGGATCAGGGTACGAGCAGCTGTCTCATGAGGATTTTAAAGAGCGTGTAAAGCAATCTATAAACGCTTTTTCGAGACGGAAAATGGAAAGTAACGAAGAAGATTTTTTGTCGCTGTTTCATTATCAAGCAGTGGACGCAAGCAAAACAGAAGATTACGAACAGCTATTAAAGATTGTGGATGAACAAGAAACAAATCAAGGAAGTAAAGGAAATCGTTTGTTTTATTTGTCCGTAGCACCAGAATACTTCGATGTAATTGCTCTGCATATAAAAAAAAGCGGCTTGGATCAAACTGGAGGCTGGAAGCGTCTGATGATTGAAAAGCCGTTTGGACATGATCTTGCTTCAGCAAGAGAGCTTAATGAAAAGCTAAGCAGTACGTTTAAAGAAGAAGAAATTTATCGAATAGATCATTATTTAGGTAAACCGATGGTGCAAAATTTAGAAGCGCTTGAGTTTACGAACCCTGTACTGCAATCGCTGTGGAATAACAAACACATTGCGAATGTCCAAATTACGGCAAGTGAAACAGTCGGTGTTGAAAATCGTGCAGGGTATTATGATCATACGGGGGCCATACGCGACATGATTCAAAATCATATGCTGCAGGTTCTCATGATGACAGCTATGCATCTTCCAAAACGAATTTGCTCAGAAAACATTTTAGAAGAAAAGCAAAAAGTAATGGAGTCACTAAGAAAAATCCAAGCGGAAGAAGTAGCTCGCGATGTTGTGCGAGGACAATATGGAAGCGGAGAAATTGATCATAAACCTGTTAGAGGATACAAAGAAGAGCCCGGCGTAGAAGCAGACTCTAAAAATGACACGTTCGTAGCAGCTCGCTTATGGATTGATAATCCATTTTGGAAAGGTGTTCCTTTTTATATTCGAACGGGCAAGCGAATGAAAGAAAAATCAACTCGTATCGTCATAGAATTTAAAGATTCTTTAAAAGGTCTGTATGAAACTCCTTATGATAAAGTAGCACCAAACTTATTTATTATTGAAATTAGCCCAAGTGAAAACGTCGCTTTGCAGCTTAACAGCAAAAATCCATTAAAAAATGGCGTTATTGAACCGGTTCGTATTACGTTTTCAAGAGAAGAAGAAAGTGTGCCGGAGGCATATGAACGAATCATTTACGACGCATTAATTGGCGACTCCACATTTTTTGCGCATTGGAAAGAAGTTGAGCTATCTTGGCAATGGGTGCAGCCTGTATTAGATGCATTTGAGGCTGACATGCTGCCGCTTTATGAATATCCATCCGGTTCACAAGGCCCTGAAGAAGCGCAAAAATTAGTTGCACAAGAAGGCTTTAAATGGTGGCTCGATGACGATGAACATGGAGAAGCACCTGGAGTGTTTTTGCCGATTTGAAAAAAGCGCCTCTTATTTTAAAGAGGCGCTTCTGATAGTTAATCGCTTTTGTAAATGAACAAGATCATGATGTAAATGTTTTTGCATATGTTCAACAGCTTTTAAACTGCGTTTTTTCATAAAGGTGAACACTTGCTGATGCTCATCTAAAATCTCAGCAGCTCGTCCTTTGCCTTTAAAATTAAGTACACGGCAAAAATAAATCAATACATTTACGCTATCAAGCTGTTTTTTTAAATGTTTATTATGACTGTATTGAAGGATCAGCTGATGAAAACGTTCATTTAGTTCAATAAGCCTAGAATCTTCGGCTCCTTGCTTTATTTCTTCAGCCGTTCTTTCTAACAGCTGCTCAATGAAAAGAAGCTCTTCATCGGAAGCGCGAATGATACATAGCTCAACAGCTAAAGACTCTAAAGCTGTACGGACTTGATAAATTTCTTCTACGTCTTCAGTAGACAGTGAATAAACAATAAAGCCTGTTTTCTGATCGGCAACTAAAAGGCCGTCTTTTTCTAATAAACGCATTGCTTCTCTTATGGGAGAGCGGCTGACCCCAAATGCTTTAGCTAGCTGGGTTTCATTGATTCGCTGACCCGGTTCATATTCACCGTTCACAATCATTTGCTTAATTTTTTCATAAAATTGAAGATAGTATGGTAACGGCTTATGTAAATCAAAATTATTCATTGATATACCTCGTTTAGTTATAATCATTTATTTCCTAATTATAATACGCTTGTTCATAAGAGTCATAATAATTTTGAATTTTTGAAGAGAATGAATGTATTCAGAATTTTCTTGATGAAAGCGTTATTTTTACGTATAATCAAATAGATAATATCAGTCGACGGTCGACCGATAGTTTTTACATAAAAGACGCAGGGGGATTTTTGATGAAAACGTTAAAAATAGCTAACATACCAGGAGATGGAGTAGGGAAAGAAGTTGTGCCCGAGGCGGTTAAGGTCCTTCATACGATTGCAGATCTTCACGGGGGATTAAAATTTGAATTTACAGAATTTCCTTGGAGCTGTGATTATTATTTGAAGTATGGACAAATGATGCCTGAAGATGGGCTAAAACAGCTTCAAGATTTTGACGGAATTTTTTTAGGAGCCGTAGGAAATTTAAATCTTGTGCCAGACCACGTGTCGCTATGGGGTCTGCTCATTAAGATTCGTCGAGAATTTCAGCAGGTAATTAATATTCGTCCGGCCAAGAGGCTAAAAGGCATCGCATCTCCACTAATGAACCCAAAAGACTTTGATTTAATCGTTGTTCGTGAAAATAGTGAAGGGGAATACAGTGAAGTAGGAGGCCGGATTTATCAAGGAGAAAATCAAATTTCGATTCAAAATGCGGTTTTTTCTCGAAAAGGAACAGAACGAGCGATGCGCTATGCATTTGAATTAGCTTCTAAAAGAAAAGCAAGGGTTACAAGCGCAACGAAGTCAAATGGAATTGTTCATTCTATGCCGTTTTGGGACGAAGTGTTTCAAGATGTTGCAAAAAGTTATCCTCATATTGACACAGACTCACAGCACATCGATGCGCTGGCGGCTTTTTTCGTCACAAATCCAAGTCGTTTTGATGTCATTGTGGCAAGCAATTTATTTGGAGATATTTTAACAGATATCGGGGCTGCTATTATGGGGAGTATTGGCGTTGCTCCTGCTGCAAATATTAATGTGAACGGAAAATATCCTTCAATGTTTGAACCGGTGCACGGGTCTGCTCCTGATATTGTCGGAAAAGGAATTGCAAACCCAATCGGACAGATTTGGACGGCTAAAATGATGTTGGATCATTTCGGTGAACAAGAATTAGGCAGTCATTTGTTAGAGGTTATTGAACAAGTGACGGAGTCGGGCATCATTACACCAGATGTTGGAGGCAGCGCAACTACTAGTGAAGTAACGGATCAAATTATTTCTCATTTAAAAAAGTGACGCTTCCAAAAGAGGCTGGGATAAAAGTAATTTAGTTGAAGGAAAGTCCGAACGATTAATCGTTCGGATTTTTTCATTGTGATGGTGAATGTAGATTTCATTTATCGATTTATTTCTATAGAAAAATGGAATCGATAAATACATGTTGACACTTACATATATGAACCCTATAATAGTTTGAGTTGAGATAATTCGTATACATATTATTTATGGACTATGATTTAGTTTGTTTTAATAAATAGATACGAATAAACAAATAAAAGGAGGAAAATCATGCAGAAATCGAAATTATGGACAAAAGATTTTTTAGCGGTCTCACTGACTAGCTTTTTTGTTTTTGTCATTTTTTATATGTTAACTGTCACATTGCCGCTGTTTGCAACGGATGAACTTCATGCAAGTAAACAAAGCCTAGGGCTAATTGTGACAATCTTTTTAGTGTCCGGCATTGTGTTCAGGCCGCTAGCCGGTAAGTGGATGACAACATTAGGACAAAAGAAGGTCCTGTTAATAGGTGTCTTAATCTTTTTAATTGGTTCTATTTTATATATGAATATCCACTCATTATCAGCGCTGCTGCTGCTGCGTGTGCTTCATGGTATTGGTTTTGGAATGAGCACAACTGCTACAGGAGCAATTGTTGCAAATGTAATCCCAGAACAGAGAAAAGGAGAAGGGATGGGGTACTATGCGACGTTTATGAACTTAGCGATGGTAGTGGGTCCGTTTGTAGGCTTAACGTTAACAAATACTTTGGGTCATACAGCGGTCTTTACCGTTGCGGTTGTATCTTCTGTGTTAGCAGTAGTATGCAGTCTAGTACTTCGTGTACCTGAGGTGCAAGCTTCTTCTGCAACAAATGAAATACAGCCAGCTAAAGGTCTTGCAGCGTTTTTTGAATACCGTTCGCTGCCTATTTCTGTTGCTGGCCTTGTGGTAGCTTTTTCATATGCAAGTGTTATTTCGTTTGTGTCTATTTATGCAAAAGAAATGGGCTTTACGCAAGCTTCAAGCTTTTTCTTTGTTGTATACGCGGTGTGCTTATTAGCTTCTAGACCTTTTACTGGAAAATGGTTTGACCAATACGGAGAAAACAGCGTGGTATACCCATCAATTTTATCTCTAGCTATCGGTATCTTCTTGCTTAGCCAAGCGACAACAAGCTGGGTATTTTTATTAGCTGGAGCGTTTATTGGATTAGGCTTTGGAACGATTACATCGAGTTTTCAATCCATTGCTGTAAAAAAAGCTTCTCCTCATCGCCGAGGTGTTGCCACAGCTACGTTTTTTGTGTTTTTTGACTCTGGAATGGGCTTAGGATCCTTTTTGCTAGGCATTTTGTCCACAGCAGCCGGGTACAAAGGAATGTATATGTTCTGTTCCATTATTGCTCTTTTAGCTATAGCAGTATACCTTGTATTGCACGGTCGAAAAAGCCAGAAACAGCGCATTATTTCTCAAAATGAGTCATTAGGAAAATAACATAAATAAAAAAAGGCGTGCTCAAGGGGAGCATGCCTTTTTTATTTATGGAGCTCTAAAGAAAACGGCTGTGAGCATATCGATATAGAAGCCCTCCTGATGTCTTTAGAGATTTCTTTTATTCCACTTCTTCTTTTGTAATCCACTCACTGGACCATGTCTGAATTTCCTGAATTACCGGCGCCAGTGCTAATCCTTTGTCGGATAACGAATACTCGATTCGAACAGGAGTTTCCGGAATAACCGTACGAATGACGATTCCTTCATGCTCTAATTCTTTTAAGCGCTCGGATAAGAGCCTTCCGCTTACTGGAAGTGCTTCTTGCATTTGAGAAAACCGTTGTGAGCCGGAAAGCAGCTGAAAAATGATCAAACTCGTCCAACGTTTCGTTAGTATAGTAACAGCCTTTTCAAAACGCGGGCAGAGTGCTAAACCGTCCATGTTATTACCTCCATTCTCTTCCTATAGTATAAAGCAAAGTCACTATTTTATCTAGTGTTGTGTAATTTAATTACTTAAAGAATATAAATTACTTTACGTTTTTACGTTTTAATTATATAATTTATATAATTAAGGAAGTTAATTACTAAAAGTAACCAAAAGAGCATAAAAGCTTTACAAGATAAATGTATCGTCATATAATACTTTAAGCAAGTAAAGTCACTTACTTTTAGTAAGCTGATACATCAATTAAAAAAGATAAATGTAGTGAAGTGCTAGAAAAACTATTTGTTCATGTGAGAGATTGAGCACAATGTGAAAATAGTAGATAAGTGAAAGACACATAAGAGGAGGAAATGACTGTGATTAACGAAAAAGTTGTTTCAATTTTAAAAGATAAAATTAACGTAGTAAAAAATGATGATCATTTTATTTATATAGTAGGACCTATCACGCTTCCTGTGAATCTAGATGGCGAGACACAAGTATTTAGTTGGTATTCATGGCTGCGTTCTGATAATGTAAAAGAAGGATCTTTAAGTACGGAAGAGCTTATTGAAAAAATGCAAGGCGCCAATTTAGCTGACATGCAGCAATCGAGTGTTCTTGTGTACGGAGATTTTCAAGAATCGCATGGGGCACTCATTCGTATGCACAGCATCTGCCATACGGGAGATATATTCGGAAGCAAACGCTGCGACTGCGGTTTTCAATTAAAACAGTCTATGAAAATGATCGTCGAAAATGGAAGCGGAGCGCTATTTTATTTAGCAAATCACGAGGGACGCGGCATTGGCCTATTCAGCAAAGCAATGGCATACGTTCTTCAAGAAAACGGATTTGATACGGTAGAGGCGAACGAAGGGTTAGGATTTGAAGATGATACTCGCAGCTACAGTGATGCAATCAGCGTGTTAAAAGTGCTGCGTCAAAAACCGGTTACGCTGATTACGAATAATCCGAAAAAGCTAATCGCGCTTGAGAAAAACGGCGCACTTTTATCAGGGCGCGTTCCACTTTGGGGAGATGTATCTCAGTTTAATGAAAAGTATTTAGATACTAAAGTCAAACGTTCAGGACACTTAAAAGAGGAGGTTCTTCTTTGATCAATCACGAATTTTATATGAATATAGCTTTACAAAACGCAAAAGCAACAAAAGGACAAACAGAGCCAAATCCGCTTGTAGGGTCGGTCATTGTAAACGATAGTCGAATCGTTGGAATTGGTACGCATTTAAAAGCTGGCGAACCACACGCTGAGATTCACGCGCTGCGAATGGCTGGTGAACAAGCAAAAGGAGCGACTGCTTACGTAACGCTAGAGCCTTGTTCACACCACGGACGTACAGGTCCTTGTGCTGAAGCGCTAGTTGAAGCCGGTGTAAAAAAAGTGGTCATAGCAACTTTAGACCCCAATCCTTTAGTAGCAGGTAATGGAGTTAAAATTTTAGAAACCGCAGGCATTGAGGTCATAACAGGTGTATGTGAAGAAGAGTCACGTCAAATGAATGAGGTCTTCAATAAGTATATTGTAATGAAGAAACCGTTTGTTTCATTAAAGTCAGCGATTACGTTAGACGGTAAAATAGCAACCGCTTCTTCTCACAGCAAGTGGATTACGTCTGAGGAAGCTCGTTTGGATGTACATCAGCTGCGTCATGAAACGGCGGGTATCTTAGTAGGGGTGAACACGGTCATTAAGGACAACCCCGAGCTGACAACTCGCATCGAAGGTGGCCGAAGCCCAATTCGTATTGTGATGGATTCGAAGCTGCGTATGCCCCTTGATTCCAAGTTAGCAACGGATTCTTTAGCCCCAACATGGGTATTTACAAGTCAGAGCTATTCAAAAGAAAAAAAAGAACAGCTCGAAAAGCAAGGCGTCGAAGTATTTGTCACAAGCGGTGAGGACAAAGTAAATCTTGAGGATATGCTTTCTATACTAGGTGAGAAATTCGTTTCGTCTCTTTTAATTGAAGGAGGCGGGGAAGTGAATGCCGCATTCCTGGAAAATCGCTTAATTGACAAATTGGTACTATATATGGCACCAAAGCTTTCAGGAGGAAAAGAAGCTCCTACTTTCCTAGAAGGAAAAGGCGTAGAAAAAATGTGGGACGCAGTGGACGTGGAGCGTCTTTCTGTCACTTCAATCGGCAAAGATTTTAAATTTGTTGGATATCCTGTTTATAAACAAAAAATGTGAATGAGGCTGGAACAAAAATATGTTAGTTGAAGGAAGATCCGAACGATTTATCGTTCGGATCTTTTGCTGTTATGGTGAACGTAGGTTTCATGTATGCAGGTGCTTCTAGCAGTTGATTGGAAGGCAAGGCGAAGACTCCTGCGGGAAAAGCGGAACAGATGAGAACCCGCATAAAGCGCAAGCGACGAGGAGGCTCAGCGCTCGCCCGCGGAAAGCGAAGTCTTGCACGGAAATCAACTGTGGTATCACAAGCAGTTCAGATCATTTAGCCCATGTGTTCGTCTTTAGATTGGATCGATGTAGCTATGTCTCAATCTCATTTTTTGACAGGATTTTTTAGAGAAGAGAAATAATACACTATTTTACTCTTATAGATTAATTTGCTATTATAGGGAATGGTCAATTTCGAAACATTGCATAAATTTTTAACGTGTTTACAGTTGACTATCTAAATAAAGGCACTATATGTTTATAGAGAGAATATATTATGTGAAAGTAAGGGTGAGAAAAGAGATGAGAGAGTATAGAATTGGGAGTGTTATGAGAGACCTTCGTAAAATGGCAGGGTTGACACAACAAGAATTATCAAGAGACATTTGTACACAAGCGCAAATCAGCAAAATTGAAAATGGTGAAGAATATCCATCAAGCATTACCCTCTATAAAATTTCTAAGCGCCTTGGCGTAGATGTTAACTACTTTTTTGATAGTGTAGAATCACCTCGACTTGATTACGTAGATGCGGTTCAATCGTTAATTCGTCAATATATTCGTCAGAGAGATTATGATGCTATTCATCATATCATTGTAAAAGAAAAAGAAAGTCCCCTGTTTCAAAATCCGCTGAACAAGCAATTTTTAATGTGGCACGAAGGTATTTGCGTGTATTACATTCATCATAATAAAGAAGATGCGCTGTCTAAAATGTACCAAGCGATCGAGCTTACTAAGCAATCTGCAACGTTTTATAAAGAAAGAGAAATTGAAATTTTAAATAGCATTGGGATTATTCTTTATGAAGAGAAAGAGTATGAACAGGCTCTAGATACATATCAAACAGCACTCAAAAGCTTAAATGAGCTGCCCCAAACAAAAGACGAAAATATAAAAATCAGAATTTTAAATGCACTTGCCAAAACGTTTGGAGATATGAGTAACTATGATGAATCATTAATATATAGCAACCGAGGAATCGATTTGTGCATTAGTAATGAATCAATGTATTTATTTGGAGAACTTCATTACCAAGCAGGAGAGAGCTTAATCAAATTAGGTAAAATTGAACAAGGTAAAGAATATATGGAAAAGTCTATGACCATTTTTACCTTGCAACGAAACGAGCGATTCGTCAAGCTAGTAGAAAAAGAACTTGAAGCTCTATTTGTTTGAAATATTCCTATCATTATAATTTTTGAGAAATTTCTATCAAAATGGAGAAAATCCATGGTTTTAAGGTGATAAATGCTGATAGAAAGGAATTCATTTACTTTTATCCTGTGATACACTAGAGTCAAATCAAAGAAAGAGGAGGAAATAATTATGAAAAAGTATTAGTCGGTATGGCATTAGCGTTTACATTAGTAGCAGGTGTTGCTTCAGTTGGAACAAGCGTAGCAACAGGAGATTTTTCAACATTAGGTCTTCCTAGCCAACATTAATAAGAAAAAGCCGTGCTAAGAAGCACGGCTTTTTCTTATCGTGTTTTACTTGACTGATCTTTGTTGCGTTTGTTTCCCTTTGAATTATCCCCGCTTGAAATTTCTTCACCCATTTCTACAAGGTGGTGCTGTGTTTTTGGATTACTTTGATTAGCGCTTCCTTTGTTATTCTTTTTAGTCATCTTCATTCTCCTTTAAAACGATGGCAATGCATCGAGATTATTTGTTTTGTCATGATCAGGAATGCTGCGAATATACGTACCGCCGTCTTTCCCTACAAAGGTACTCACATGCTCAACGTCCCCGGCTTCTACTTTCTTTAACGCTTCTTCATAGGTTAAAACGTCTCCTGAAGCCGTTTGGAATTCTAAGAGGTCACCGTCTGCATTTTTACGTACTGCAACGAAACGTTCTTTCATACACATACACACCTTCCTTTATATCTATATGGTTGCTGAAATAGTCGTTTTTATTCATTGTAAAAAGTGATAAGGTAAAGAAAAGAGTGCAAAGGGGATAAAAAATGACAACATTTAATTGGCATGATCAAGCTCAAGACGAGTGGAATCAAAAAGTATCATTTTGGAATAGCCGAAGTGAAGAAATGTGGAAAAACGGAAGCCGGAAAACAGTGATTCCATTCATTCAAAAACATCTTAAAAAAGGCGCTTTGCTAGCAGACGTCGGCTGTGGTGATGGGTTTGGTACGTCACTTCTAGCCGCTTCTGGATATAAAGCAATCGGTCTTGATTTATCAGAAGAAATGGTTCAAAAAGCATCCGAGCTGCATAAAAGTGAAAACTTGTCGTTCGCTCAAGCTGATATTATGAAGCTCCCGCTGTCTTCTGAATCAGTAGAAGGGGTTATGGTAATAAACGCCCTAGAATGGACTGAGCACCCGCGATTAGCTCTGAAGGAATTGCACAGAGTTGTAAAACGAGGAGGATATGCATGTGTAGGTATCCTTGGGCCAACTGCTCAGCCACGTACCAATAGTTATCAAAGACTATATGGGGAAGACGTTATTTGCAATACGATGATGCCGTGGGAGTTTGAACAGCTTGCAAAAGAAAATGGATGGGAAGTAATCGATGGCGAAGGTGTATATAAGCGAAACGTTACAGATAAGCTGATTGGACAGCTTCCACAGGAATTAAAACAAGCCTTAACGTTTCTATGGTTATTTATGCTCAAGAAACAATAAAAACAGCACGCGTCTCCTTATATGTAGCTGTACAAAGGGTACACTACAAACTGGAGGTGAGTGACATGAGTAAAATTAAAAAAGACCGCTCAAAATCAGAGCTAGGTTCACCTAATGTAGAAGGACAAGGGACGACCACTTCTGAACAAGGTGTTCAAAGCAGTTCAGCTAACAAAAAACAGAAGCGTTCATAACAAAACGAACTTGCAGGGAGAACAACGAGCTCACTGCAAGTTCGTTTTGTTTATTGTGTCATCTTTATAAGTAAGAAGATGTTGTGTGCAAGATTATAGATAGCTTATAATAAAACATGAGCCAATAATTGTAATTTTCTACAAGTTTGGTTTACATTCGATGTAAAGCGGAGGTGTAATAAATGGTAAATAAAAGATATTTACCGGATACTGCAGCGTCTCATGCAAAGCCTGATATTAGAGAGGCGATACTTTGCATGGGGTGGACGGTTTAGTAAGATACATCGCCTAACCGAGCATATCTCATTTCTAATATATACGGCTTTGCCCCTTATTGTATAAGCAAAATCACATAAGGAGCTGGCAGAAATGACGTATGTAAAAGCAACAAATATTTTACCTGAAGAGCTGATTAGTGAAATTCAAAAATACATTCAAGGAGAAACCATTTATATTCCAAAGCCGCAGAAGGCAAAAAGAAAATGGGGAACTTGCTCTGGTGGAAGAAAGTTGATTGACGAGCGAAACGAACGGATTAAGAAGTTGTTTAAAAAAGGAACTTCAATTGAAGAACTAGCCCGTGAATACTTTTTATCAACCGAAACCATCAAAAAAATTGTATATAAAAAGCAACGGTAAAAATCAAGCGCTGGCGACTGAATGCCCGCGCTTTTTTAGGTATAGTTTAATTCTGATTTATTTTTTACATTTCGTAAAAGTAATTCATACGGTAAAGTAAAAAGTAGCTGATTAAATGAAGAAGGAGTGAAGAAAGTGGAAGCGTTTATAAGAAATGATCAATATAACTTTATCAAAAGCCAAACGCAAATCCTTACCAATGGGCATGGAACAGTGAATAATTCCGATGTGCTGCTGGCCTTAAAAGCTCTTGCAAAAGAAAAAGTCTTACATGCGTTTGATGTTCTTAGCGCGGAACAGGAAGAATTGCTGCTACCAGTTGCTGAAGTTAGAAATAAGGAGCAAGCAGAGGTGTTTTTAGAAACGATAAAGCCTTACGTGATTCCATTCAAATCTTTTACAGAAGCTGGCGTGAAAAAGTTGTTTCCAAAAGTGAAAAAATTAAAAGCCCCTTCTGCTGATAGCATTGATCTAACGAGCATTTCCTATATTAGCTGGATCGATAAAGGCTCAAACAAAAAGTTTATCATAGCTCAGGATCTCTATACTCAGAAGCTCAAAGGTATTCAAGGAACGTTTAAACCTATCAACCAGAAGGGAATATGCACACTTTGCCACAGCTACGAGGAAGTCGGTATGTTCACTGCTGAAATCAAAGGAACTGTTCAAGGAACATTTACCCAACGAGGAAATTATATTTGTCAAGATAGCGAAGCATGTAATCAAAACTTGCTTACCTTAGATCGGCTTCATGATTTTATGTTGAGGCTCAGTAAATAGCATGCTGCTAATAAGAAAAATACAAAAAAAGAAGGATCAGTCCCTATACTTTTGGTGAGACTGAGCCTTCTTTGGCTAGCTGTTTTTCTCAATGGGATTGTCACGATAGCTAATCCAATCGCTCCAGCTGCCGGCATATAATTTTACATTTGGAAAACCTGCTGATTTTAAAGCTAAAACGTTAGGGCAGGCAGATACACCCGATCCGCAGTATACAATGATTTCAGCGTGAGAATCAATAGCTGAAAACATTTCCTTCCACTCTTTATCTGTTTTCCATAAGCCTTCTGAAGTTAACACATCTTGCCAGAAAGAATGAATGGCGCCTGGGATATGTCCTGCTACAAAATCAATGGGTTCTTCTAAGCCGAGATATCTCTTTTTTTCACGAGAGTCGACAAGAACAACATTAGGATTATGAAGATTCTCTTTTACGTATTCAACTCCTGCAAGTCCCCAATCTTGTTGAACGAAAGGTACAAAAGTTTGAGGAGAAGCTGCTGGAACGCTCTTAGTTGTTTTATATCCTGATTGTTTCCAGTTGTTAAAACCTCCATTTAAAATTTGTACGTATTCAATTCCTATATATCGCAGTAGCCACCATGCTCTTGAAGCCATCATTCCGTTTTGTTCATCATAAACGACGACTCTGGAATCAGCATTAATTCCTAAGCTGCCGAGCTTCTGAGCTAGCTTTTGAACATCAGGCAGCGGGTGTCTGCCTCCATGAGAAGTAGCCACAGAGGACAAATCTTTTTCTAAATCCAAATAATGAGCATCCGGGAGGTGCTCATTTTGATAAGAATCTGCTCCTGCCTCAGGATTTCCAAGGGTAAATCGGCAGTCAAGCAACACAATAGAGTGTTGGGGTTGCTGTAATGCAATATGTAAGTCAGCTGGTGAAATAATAGTGTTCATAACATTCACATCCTTTTACCAAAATTCTAGTTGAAATAAATAAAAATGAAAAGCGTTAAATATAAATTACGGCAAAGGTATGCTGCTTTCCTTCAATTATTCCCCATAGAATAATTGACCATTTTAGCGCTTATCTGATGCAGAGTGAAATGCTCTTGTGCTACAGTTATAGTAAGAGTTACATAGTATAAGCCAAATGCTCAGCGTAATGTCATACTTACTACTGATGAGAAGGAGAGAGAAAGATGCACACAAATGAAAAGAAAGAATTTAAACTGATTGCACTAGATATGGATGGAACCCTGCTGAACAATCAGCAAGAAATTTCTGAAGAAAATCGTGCGGCCATTGCTAAAGCTCAAGAACAAGGTGTTCATGTGGTATTAAGCACGGGGCGATCTCTTTTAACATGCCGTGAATACGCGCAGTCTCTTCAGCTGTCTTCTTACCTTATTACAGTAAACGGAAGTGAAATTTGGGATGAATCTGGACAGCTTGTAGAACGAAAGTTAATTGATGCTTCACACATTGAGAAAATGTGGAATTTAACGCAAGATCATAAGCTTAACTTTTGGGCTGTGACTACGGATAAAGTATGGAGAGATGAATTTCCAGAAGATATTGCTTCACAGGAATGGCTGAAGTTTGGCTACGATATTCCAGATGATGCTTTACGAGAAGAAGTGCTGAAACAAATAGCAGGCATTTCAGATTTTGAAATCAGCAACTCTAGTTTAACGAATTTAGAAATTAATGCACTTGGTATTAACAAAGCAAAAGGGATCATGACTGTATGTGACCGTTTGGGCATTTCAATGGATGAAGTCCTTGCAATGGGAGACAGCTTAAATGATATGGCTATGATTGAAGCGGCAGGTTGTGGAATAGCCATGGGAAATGCTCAGGAAGCTGTAAAAGAAGCAGCGGACTGGGTGACAGATACAAATGTCAATAGTGGAGTAGCGAAGGCTATTAGCCACTGGGTACTGAAATAAGAGCAGCTCTACACAGCAGGCGGCACTGTTGCACTACTTAACTACTTCCCGCATAAACCGATACTGGATGCTCCCTTAGAGTTCGTCTTATACGTATATATAAGGAGAAGCCATCTAGTTAAGGAGTGGGGAGTATGAGCGATTTATCATTAGACAAGCTGTTAAAAAAAGCAGAAAATAAGTTGCAGAATGTACATGAAATGGTGCAAGAAAAATCGTACGAGCTCATTAGGCAAGCATATAAAGAAAGCATATTTGTTGTGATCACTGAAGGATTTAGATCGATAGAGCAGCAGCATAAACTATATTCACAAGGCCGAACAACACCAGGAATTATCGTGACTAATGCCAAAGGCGGCTATTCTTATCATAATTATGGACTAGCTTTTGATATTGCGCTGCTTGATAACAACGGAGAAGTTGACTGGACCATTGGTCGAAGGTGGAACAAAGCGGGAGAGGTAGGAAAAAGGATCGGGTTGGAATGGGGAGGAGATTGGAAAAGTTTAAAAGATTATCCTCATTTTCAATATACATTCGGTTTATCTTTGTCGGAGCTTCGAAGTGGAAAAACACCCGAGAAACAGACGGAAAAGGCTTCAAGAGTGCTAATTAAATACGGAGATCGAGGAAATCAAGTACAGTTAATTCAGCGTATGCTTATTCACTTAGGTTATTCTCTTTTTGGAGGAGCAGACGGTATATTCGGGTCTTCCACTTTCAAAGCGGTAAAAGCTTTTCAACAAGCCCTTTATCTGCAGGTAGATGGAATAGTTGGACCGAAGACACTTGAAAAACTCTACGTAAATTTTAATAAAACTATGTTCTAAATAACCATAAAAACACGAAAACGAGAAAAGGAAGAAAAGAGATGGATGGAAATCGTCTCCTTTCTTCCTTTTCTGTAGTTATAGTAGAAAAACTGAAATTTATAAAGAAATAAAAAGGATTTTCTAAGCATAAGAAACGTTCACGTGATCTAACTGGATAACATTGCTCAACAACACGATATCTTTATATATTTCACTTTTTACAGAGGCGTTTGAACAGTTTTGATAGTCTTTCAACAAGCGGCCAAGTTCTTTAATAAATAACAACGTCTCTTGTTCATTAATCATAGTCAAAACTCCTTGTTTAGAAATGAATCCAGGTCATTATATAGGAATTCTATCATATCTATACGCACCTGTTGACAAAAAAAGTTCGTCAATTTTTTTGTGAGAATAAGAAATTTAGGGATATGTGGAATGCGTTCGACTCTCTCATTTTATACATATGCAGCTTGTCTAAAGATATGAGAGTAGTTATAGTAATATTTACTCCTAATCATGCAACTTAAAACCTATTTTAGAGGTTATCCGTAAATTCCCTTTATTGTAGAGCGATGGAACAAAAAAAGAATGCCTCATTTTATATCTTTAGTATGATAACGTTTTGAAGGAATAAGGCATATTTTTGAGTTTTAAGATGGATTTGAATTAGATCTTTTGACACGTGCTTTTTGTAGGAGGCACATTTACTTTCTATTAAGGGAAATCGTAAAGCTCCAACGAGTTTCTAAATCAGAAACTCGTTGGAGCTTAATTTTTTGGATAAGGGATGTGCAAAAGTTCTGGAACGGTCACAAAATGATATCCTTCTTGTTTAAGTCTAGGAATGATGGTATCCAGCGACTTTGCGGTGTTGGAAAGGTCCATGGTCCAATGACCGCCGTCGTGCATCAAAACAATTGTTCCAGCGTGCATGTTCTTAAATACATTCTTGGTGATTTCCGCTTCTGGGATTTGCTTCCAGTCTAATGAATCAGAAGACCAGTTAATCGCATAGACATTTTCATTTGGCAGCTCGCTGATCATTTCTTGCGTTAAATTTCCATATGGAGGACGAAACAGCTGTGTTTCAAACCCGGTAATGTTTTTAATAATAGCCTGAGTTTTGGCAATTTCCCAGTGAAACTTTTCAGTCGATTCTTTTAATAAATTGGGGTGCCAATAGGTATGAATCCCCACAGCATGACCTTCAGCTACCATTCTCTTCACCAGCTCAGGATGTTCGTGAGCTTTTGCCCCAATAAGAAAAAAGGTTGCTTTAATACCATGCTTTTTCAATTGGTCCAATACATGTGGAGTAAAGCGCGGATCCGGTCCATCATCAAATGTTAGGGCGGTTTGCTTTAGGTGGTTATTACCTTGATAAAGCAAACGGTCACGCACAGCTACATTTTTTACTTGTTCCGCTTTACATAGTGCAGGAAGGACTCCATTAAATAAGAAGCACAGTATGAAAAGCAGTATACTAATTCTTCGTATCATGTACATGCACGCTCCTTTCTAGGGCAAAGTATAACGTTATGATACCCGATTAAAAATTTTGTATGAAGCTGAGTTTCTCTTTTCTGTCAAAACGTATGATATGCATGAAACAGCGCACTATAATAAACAGTTACTATTAGGTGAAGAAAGGAAAAAGAAGATGAAAAAAATAATGATTGCCGTAGCATTGATTTTTTCGCTAAGTTTATCTCCCTTAGCTGAATATATTTCCTATCACGATGACTATAAGGTAAGTGCAAGGTCGTATCGTTCGGGGAAGCGGTCGTTTAATAGACAGCCGAGCGTTAGACAAAATGAGCCGAGATCTAATTTTTCCAACCGTAGAAATGGAACTGTAAATCGAGGCATTACCCGTTCAAAACGAGGAGGGTTCGCCCGTGGACTGCTTTATGGCGGTCTGGCAGGAATGTTATTTGGCGGTTTGCTTGGTCATATGGGTGCACTGGGCGGAATTTTTGGGTTATTAATTAACATTTTGGCTATTGTACTTGTAATTAATTTAATTCTGCGTTTATTCCGCTCTTCTCGTCGCGACAATAATTGGAGATAGACCGTAATTGCTGTCATAAACTAATAAGAAAGCTCCATATAAATAAGAAAACGCTTTCTATGGTTAATCGAAAGGATGAAACGTATGTCAGCAAACAGACAGCGCAGCAAATACCTGGCGTTTTGCACAGAATGCGGTCTCCCAAACAGGTTAACATTGTTTCTTTTAAGACAGTACGTTGCGACAGACGAATATAGCGGATTTTATTGTGGGAATTGCGGAATTCGAAACAAATTTCCAGATTCGGTCATTGAATATATTAAAGAACTGTAAAACACAATCTGTTAGGAGATTGTGTTTTATTTATTTGATAAAACTATGTTCTAAATGAAAAATACAAAAGGAAAACATAGCTATTTACAAAAAAGAAATGTTGAGTCTGGAGGAGGAAAATACTTCTTTATAGCGGGTTGCGAGAAGAACATACATATAATTATCCACGTTAAAAAGAGAACATCAGGACATAAAAAACGACAAATCCATATAAGGACTTGTCGTTTTTTATGTTTGAAATACGGCCGCTCGATTCTTTCATTCCCACAGATAAGGAGTCTCTTGGTAAACATAATAGTTCAACCAATTCATAAACAATAGGTTGGCATGAGAGCGCCAAGTTTTTAAAGGTTTTTTGTCGGGATCATTGTTTGGGAAATAGTGTTCCGGAAGCTTTGGCTCTAGTCCTTTTTCTGTATCTCGAAGAAATTCTTCTTGCAGTGTTTGAACGTCGTACTCTGGGTGCCCTGTAACGAAAACAAACTTTTCGTCTTTAGACATCGCCATATACACACCAGCTTCTTCAGAATAGGAAAGAAGCTCAAGGCCAGGATGATTTTGTACTTCATTCATGTCTACATCAGTGTGACGGGAATGAGGAGAATAAAAGACATCATCAAATCCTCGCAGCAGCTTAATTGGTTCTTCACTCGATACAACATGTGTAAATACACCCGTGCATTTATCAGAAAGAGGTCGCTTGTCAATGCCAAAGTGATGATAAAGTCCGGCTTGAGCTCCCCAACAGATATGAAGGGTAGAAGTCACATTTGTTTTACACCAATCCATAATTTCTTGAAGTTCTTTCCAGTAGTTTACTTCTTCAAATGGTATATGTTCGACAGGTGCTCCTGTAATAATCATTCCGTCATATTTTCGTTCTTTAATTTGTTCAAACGTTTTATAAAACTGATCTAGGTGATTTTTACTCGTTGTTTTTGCTTTATGGCTTGCCGTGTAAAGAAGTGTAATATGCACTTGCAGGGGTGAGTTCCCGAGTAAACGTAATAATTGCGTTTCAGCTTTTTCTTTTTCCGGCATTAAGTTTAGGATAACAATATTAAGCGGGCGGATTTCTTGGTTAACCGCGCGCACGTCGTCCATGATGAAAATTCTCTCTTTTTCTAAAATTTCTTTTGCCGGAAGATCACGTGGAATATTAATAGGCAATAAAATTCCTCCTATTCGATTTCGAAGTAATGACGCGTATAAATGTTCTTTCTCACGTGAAGATGAGGTTCAACATTTATGTACAATATACTATTATAGGAATATACAGAATATTAAGCAATTGAATTTTGAAAAAAAAGAGCATTAATATGCGTAATGGCTAAAATGAAATGGTACAATAAGGTTAAACTGGAGCGCTGCTATGCTTTTTTAGCGTGACTGAAACTCAGTAAAACTTATAGCGCAGTCGTTCCTGTATTTATTAAACTTCATATCTCCCCCAGAAAACGGATTTTATCCTTTCTTGATGAAGTGTTTAAAAAGAATTCTCAGCAGAAAAGGGGTTATTATATGACAACTAAGAAGCAAATAAAAAGTGATTTGCAAATTGCACAAGAGGCAACGATTAAACCGGTTAAAGAAATTGCCGAGCAGCTAGATATTTTAGAGGCCGAGTTAGAGCCGTACGGACATTATAAAGCCAAGCTTTCTTTGTCCGTTATGGAACGTTTACACACAAAACAAGATGGAAAAGTGATTTTAGTTACAGCTATTAATCCAACTCCAGCAGGAGAAGGGAAGTCGACAGTGACAGTTGGCTTAGCTCAGGCATTACATAGATTAGGTAAAAAAGCGATTGTAGCCATGCGTGAACCATCTCTTGGTCCGGTAATGGGAATTAAAGGAGGTGCCGCTGGAGGCGGTTATGCTCAAGTGCTTCCAATGGAGGATATTAACTTGCACTTTACTGGAGACCTGCATGCCATCACAACAGCTAACAATGCGCTGGCAGCTATTTTAGATAACCATATACATCAAGGCAATGAATTGCGTATTGATACACGTAAAATCACGTGGAAACGAGTGGTGGATTTAAACGACCGCGCGCTGCGTCAGGTTGTCGTTGGATTAGGTGGTCCGATGCAAGGTGTTCCTCGAGAAGATGGATTTGATATTACGGTTGCATCAGAAATTATGGCTATTTTCTGCTTAGCGTCAGATTTACAAGATTTAAAGCGTCGCTTAGCGTCTATTGTGGTAGCTTATAACATGGACAATGAGCCTGTAACGGTGGCAGACTTAGGTGCACAAGGAGCGCTTACTCTTCTTTTAAAAGATGCGATTAAACCAAACCTTGTACAGACATTGGAACATACTCCAGCCCTCATTCACGGAGGTCCTTTTGCTAATATTGCCCACGGCTGCAATAGCGTCATTGCAACAAAAATGGCTGCAAAACTAGGCGACTATGTAGTAACAGAAGCGGGATTTGGGGCAGATTTAGGCGCAGAAAAATTCCTAAATATTAAAGCTCGTATGGCAGATATTAAACCAGAAACGGTAGTAATCGTTGCGACAATTCGCGCTTTAAAAATGCATGGGGGCGTTCCTAAAGAGCGTTTAAATGAAGAAAGCATTGAGGCTTTAGAAGCGGGAATTGAAAATCTTGAAAAACATATTGAAACGATTCAGGCATTCGGCGTTCCTTATGTTGTAGCCGTGAACCGTTTTATAACAGATTCAAAAGGTGAAGTAGAAGCGCTTATGAGTTGGTGTGCTTCAAAGAATGTTCCAGTTGCTTTAACAGAAGTATGGGAAAAAGGTGGAGAAGGCGGAATCATGCTTGCTGAAAAAATTCTTGAAGTCATGAACGAGACGGAAAGTCAGTTTTCTCCTCTTTACGATGTGTCAGCTTCGATTCCAGAAAAAGTAGAAGCTATTGCTAAAACCGTATACGGAGCACAAGGCGTAGATTTTGCTCCAAAAGCGTTAAAACAAATACAGCAATTTGAAGCAAACGGATGGGATCACCTGCCAATCTGTATGGCCAAAACACAGTATTCGTTAAGTGATGATCAGACGAAGCTTGGGCGACCAACTGATTTTAAGATTACGGTAAGGGAATTCCGTCCTTCGCTCGGAGCTGGCTTTCTCGTGGCGCTAACAGGTTCAATTATGACAATGCCTGGACTTCCAAAAAAACCTGCTGCGCTCAATATGGATATTGACGAAAATGGACATGCATTAGGTATTTTTTAAGAGAAAAGCGATGCCAAGGCATCGCTTTTCTTATGATATAAAACAAAATAACAGGTATGTTATGAATTAATTTGGCAAGAAAGAAGAAGAGCTGACTGTTCGCATTTTATAAAAAAGGAAGTAGTTGAAATGTTTGATCCAATTGTATTTGATAATTTAAAAGTGGTTGTAGAAGGAGAGATCTATGATCTTGACTTATCTGGGCAAGTATCTGTTACGAATCGCGAAGATTTTGTAGACTTAGCTCAGTTTACTCGAACGTACCGCATTTCTTTTCAACAGCATTTTTGCTGTACCGCGTCGCTAACTTTATCAACCGACTTAGACAACATTCATGCCGAATTAACGCCTTCCCGTGTAGAAAAACCAGGGTGTACAGTTTATATCCATTTTCAGCTAAAAAAACAAAAACCGTTTGAAGAAGCTGAGTTTCGAAATATACAGGAAATGTGTGAGAGGATCTGGGGAACAACAAGAGTTGTTAAGCAGCGTATTACTCATGAAGTTGGAGGGAGCGAATATGAAAACAATATTGCGGTAACCTTTAACCGATTTATTTACGAAGATCAAGTAGGAGATTTAATCGAGATGATTGATTATATGCTGCAAACGACTGATCAGCTAAAGGTTCTTTACGACAAATCATAAGAGCGTTTCAGTTGTACTTCCGAAATAAAGTGAATTACAATAGGGAAAAGGAGGCGTTTTGATGAGCGTGTATGAATACTCGGCAAAAACAATTAAAGACGAAAACGTATCGCTATCTAACTATCAAGGTGACGTGCTGTTGATTGTGAATACAGCTAGCAAGTGCGGCTTCACCCCTCAATATAAAGATTTGCAGGCGCTGTACGAAGAAGAAAAAGAAAACGGTCTAACGGTTCTAGGTTTTCCTTGCAATCAGTTCGGTGGTCAAGAGCCAGGAAGTTCAAATGATATTGAACAATTTTGCGAGTTAAACTATGGCGTTTCGTTTCCGATGTTTGCAAAAGTAGATGTAAAAGGGGAGCACGCACACCCGTTATTTACATACTTAGCAGAACAAGCACCGGGCCTGCTAGGTTCCAAAGGGATAAAGTGGAATTTCACAAAGTTTTTAGTGAATCGTCAAGGTGAAGTTGTGAAGCGATACGCACCTCAAACTGCACCAAAAGATATTCAAAAAGATATAAAAGAATTGCTATAAAAGCAGGTGGATTTCCATCTGTTTTTTATTTTCAGCAAGGGTTTTCAGAGGGTGCTTAGCTGTCAGTGAGACGAGCGCCTTACTTTGTGCTAAAATAATGGTGGATATAATTGAGGTGAGCAAATGAATAAAATAGCGGAAACGGAAAAGTGGGTTCAAGCAAAGCTTGCGCACGACACGACGGGTCATGACTGGCAGCATATTGATCGCGTGCGTCGAAACGCAGTGCTTTTATATAAAAAAGAAGGCGGCAATCGAGAAGTTATCGAACTAGCCGCGCTTTTACACGATGTGGTAGATGATAAGCTAGTGGAAGATGTTGAAAAGGCGTACGAAGAAGTGTGGGATTGGCTTAAGAGTCAACAGGTAGAAGAAGAGAACTGCAAGCATATCGTTCACATTTTACAAACGATGTCATTTAAAGGCGGAAACCGTCCGGCTATGGCCACGCTTGAAGGTCAAATTGTTCAAGATGCAGATCGTTTAGATGCGATCGGTGCAATTGGTATCGCACGTACGTTTATGTATGCAGGTTGTAAAGGCACGGCTCTGTATGATGAAAACGGTGCTGTACGAAGTGAGATGACGGAAGAAGAATACAGGCACGGGAAGTCAACGGCTATTGCTCATTTTTATGAAAAGTTATTAAAGCTGACTGCGTTAATGAATACTCGAACAGCACGGTCTCTAGCGCAAGAGCGACATACATATATGAAAGAATTTCTAGTTCAATTTAAGAAAGAGTGGAATTATCATTATGAAAATGCTGACTGTTGAAAACTTAACAAAAACATATGGAGAAAAAGAGCTGTTTCATCAGCTAACATTTACCATTACGGAAAATGAGCGAATCGGCTTAATCGGTGTAAACGGAACAGGGAAATCAACGCTTCTTAAAATTATCGCAGGTTTAGAGCTTGGAGATGAAGGGGATATTGTTCATGCTAAAGACTACAGCGTGACGTATTTACCGCAGCATCCGGATTTTGATGAAGACTTAACGGTTTTGGAGCAAGTTTTCAGCGGAGATACGCCTCTTCTTAACTTATTAAAAAACTATGAGCTAGCTCTGTTTGCGTTAGAGCAAGATTCTGCAAACGAGAAAAACCAGCAAACATTGTACGATTTACAGCAGAAAATGGATGCGATGAACGCGTGGGAAGCCAATTCTAACGCACAGTCGATCTTAACGAAGCTGGGGATTTCAAATATGAGTACAAAAATCGGTGAGCTTTCAGGTGGACAGAAAAAGCGCGTGTCAATTGCGCAAAGCCTAATTCAAACACCTGATTTATTAATTTTAGATGAGCCGACTAACCACTTGGATTATGAGACGGTTAAATGGCTCGAAGAATATTTATCCAAATATCAAGGAGCCGTATTGCTTGTTACTCATGATCGCTATTTCTTGGATGCTGTTACAAACCGAATTTTTGAGTTAGACGGTGGGAATTTATATAGCTATAAAGGAAACTATGCTGCTTTTCTAGAAGGAAAAGCGATTCGAGAAGAGCAGGAAAAGGCAACTCAAGCAAAATTAAGCAACTTATATCGCAATGAATTGGCTTGGATTCGCCGAGGAGCAAAAGCGCGTACGACTAAGCAAAAAGCGCGTATTCAACGATTTGATGAATTAGAGGGGAAGCTCGATTCTTCTGAAAAAGAATCACTGGATTTAAGTTTAGCAGGCAGCCGCCTTGGGAAAAAAGTGTTTGAATTAAAAGATGTGTCTAAGACGTATGAAAATAAAATCATTCTTTCAGACTTTACGCACATTGTGAAAAAACAAGACCGGATTGGAATTGTCGGAAAAAATGGAAGCGGAAAGTCTACACTTTTGAATATGATTGCAGGGCGAATTGAGCCGGATAGCGGTGAAATTGACAGAGGACAAACGGTTAAAGTTGCTTACTATACCCAAGAAAGCGACGATATGGACTTAAATCAACGCATGCTTGATTATATTAAAGAATCGGCAGAAGTTGTGCATACGACGGATGGAAAAATGATCTCTGCGTCGCAAATGCTCGAAAGATTTCTATTTCCTTCACATACGCACGGAACACCAATTCAAAAGTTGTCCGGAGGAGAGCGCCGTCGTTTATACTTATTGAAATTATTAATGACATCGCCAAATGTTTTGCTTCTAGATGAGCCGACTAATGATTTGGATACTCAAACGCTAACGGTGCTTGAAGACTACCTCGAAGAATTTCCAGGTGTCGTTATAACCGTATCACATGATCGCTATTTCTTGGATAAAGTAGCAGATTACTTACTAGTTTTTGAAGGAGAAGGAAACATTTCGATTTATTTTGGCGCTTATACGGATCAATTGGAAGAAGCGATGAAGAAGAAGCAGGCAATGGTTCAGCAGGCTAAAGTGAAAGAAGAAAAGCCAAAACAGCCGGAGAAAACGAAAAAGCGTCGCTTAACGTATAAAGAACAAAAAGAATGGGAAGAAATCGAAGGTAATATTGCAGCAAAAGAAGAAGAAATTGAACGCTTAACAAGTGAAATTGAACAGGTGGGCAGCGATTATACAAAAGCGCATAACCTATCGTTAGAACAAGAAAAAGCAAATGAAGAATTAAGTACACTGCTTGATCGCTGGGCAGAGCTTTCAGAGCTGATTGAAGAAATTGAAAACGCGTAAACAAGTCGTTAGACTGAGTATAAGCCACATGCTACAATTTTAATGAGAGGAGTACGATACGACATGAACATTAAATCAATTGAGCCAACGCCAAGTCCGAATACAATGAAAATTAATTTAGACGAAGTGTTATCAGGCGGAAAAAGCAATAACTATACGAAAAAGAATGCTGAAGCGGCCCCGGAAGTTGTTCAAGATATTTTAAAAGTAGAAGGGGTAAAAGGAGTATACCACGTAGCGGACTTCTTAGCAGTAGAACGAAATGCCAAATATGATTGGAAGCAAATTTTGCCGCAAGTTCGTGCAGCGTTTGGTGAAGATTTGCAAAGTAACAGTGAACAACATAAAATGAATGAGCATTTTGGTGAAGTCAATGTGTCCGTTCAAATGTTCAAAAATGTACCGACGCAAGTCAAATTAACGGACGGAAATGAAGAAAAGCGCTTTGGCCTGCCCGAACGATTCGCAAAAGCGGTAGCAGAGCTTCAAAGCTTTTCAGATAATGTAGTGTTAGAACGGAAATGGAAAGAACAAGGCGTTCGGTACGGAGAGTTAGCGGCTATCGGAGACGAAGTAGTCGAAGAATTAGCAGCAGCATATCCTCAAGAAAGATTAACTCGCCTTGTAGCTAATGCACAGGAAGAAAAAGAAGGCGGAAAAACCGTACAGCCGCGTAAAACCTATAAAGTTACAGAAGAGATGCTAGAAGACAAAGATTGGTCAGTGCGCTATGCCCATTTAGAACAAATGGATCCAACAGAAGCTGATTTAGACGTTTTAAATAAAGCGCTTGATGATGAAAAAGCATCTATTCGCCGCTTAGCTACCGTCTATTTAGGAATGATTGAATCAAAAACAGTACTACCTTATTTATACAAAGCATTAAAAGATAAATCAGTCACTGTGCGCCGTACTGCCGGAGACTGCATGTCAGATTTAGGTTTTGAAGAAGGTATTCCGGCGATGTGTGAAGCTCTTAGTGATAAAAACAAGCTTGTGCGCTGGCGTGCAGCTATGTATTTATACGAAGTAGGGGACGAGACGGCTCTTCCTGCATTAAAAGCAGCACAGAATGATAAAGAATTTGAGGTAGACTTACAAATCAAGCTAGCAATTGAACGTATTGAAGGCGGAGAAGAAGCAAAAGGTTCTGTTTGGAAACAAATGACAGAAAGCAGAAAAGCATAAAAAAAGATCATTCACTTGAATGATCTTTTTTTATGACTGTTTTGCAGCAGCAGTTGGAAACTGCATAGGCTGCATGGTGTTATCAATTTTAATAGGCTGATAGCCGGACTGTTTTAAGTAAGTCAAAATAGTCGGCAGAGACTGTGCAGTAAAGGGTTTGTCATGAAATAAAATGACGGGTGTTCTTCCATTGGAGTTAACCCCTTGAATATGAGGTTCAAGGCCCTGAATAATTCTAGGTGCAGAACGAAGTGCCCAGTCTTCGCTGTCTACATTCCAGTCCCATAATTTAAAGTGGCTTAGCAACTCTGTACGGTGGGGCTCTTTTAAATAAGGAACGCTGCCGTAAGGAACGCGGATTAACTTACTGTCAACACCGGTTACTTTCTTAACGGTCGCTTGACACTCCTGCATTTCTTTTAACGCTGCGCCGTCTTCACTATACATGACATGAATATCATGAGAGACGCCGTGACAGCCGATGGCATGTCCTTCCTGTGCTACTTTTTTAGCAATTTCAGGGTGAGCGTCAATTTGATGCTTTAACATAAAAAAAGTTGCTTTTACGTTATATTGACGCAAAGCATCTAAAATATGAAGAGTATCAGGTGTTGGGCCATCGTCAAACGTAAGGTAAACAGGCTGTGTAAGAGCTTGATTTTGATCGTTCACCGTATTTACTATATACATATTATGATGAAG
>Ga0209147_100409_pt1 | contig 29074 bp, 25 predicted proteins | sample AraplaCol_mLB_r2_FD_184278 | JGI IMG/M metagenome (GOLD analysis project Ga0209147, IMG submission 184278) | Arabidopsis root microbial communities from North Carolina, USA - plate scrape CL_Col_mLB_r2 (SPAdes) (version 2) | ecosystem: Host-associated > Plants > Roots > Endosphere | place: USA... | reverse complement strand
CTCCACGCCGGCCTTGCCGAACCGCTGGGCGCGGGGCAGGTCGATTATGCCATATTGGTTGGCGCGGAAATGGCGCCGCTGGCCGATGCGCTGGGCAGCGCCATTCCTCATGTGCATGTCGCCGATACGGCAGCGGCCATCCCCCTCATCCAAACCGAAATGCGCGCGGGCGACGCGATCCTGGTCAAGGGCTCCAATGGCGTGGGCCTGTCCCGCCTGGTCGCTGCTCTGGCCGAGGCCGCCCGTGACGGAGATATGAACTAATGCTCTATTGGCTGGCCGAAACCCTGGATTTCGCAGGTATTTTCAACCTGATCCGTTACCTGTCCTTCCGGGCGGGCGCGGCGATCTTCACTTCGCTCATCATCGGCCTGGTCATCGGCCCGAAATTCATCGGCTGGCTGCGCGTCCGTCAGGGCAAGGGACAGCCGATCCGCGACGACGGCCCGCAAAGCCATCTGGCCAAGCGCGGGACGCCGACCATGGGCGGCCTCATGATCCTGACCTCCATGGTCGTTTCCGTGCTGCTGTGGATGGACCTGCAATCCACCTATGTCTGGGCCTGCCTGTTCGTGACCCTGGGTTTCGGCGCGATCGGCTTCCTCGATGATTATGACAAGGTGACGAAGGCCAGTCATAAGGGGCTGTCGGGGCGGATGCGCCTGATCTTCGAATTTCTCATCGCCGGTGTCGCGGCATGGATGATCGTTCATCAGCATGGCAATACCGCGCTCTACGTGCCCTTCTACAATGGCCCGGCGATTGAACTGGGTCCATTTTACTTCTGCTTTGCCGCCTTCGTCATCGTGGCGTTCGGCAATGCGGTGAACCTGACCGACGGCCTCGACGGCCTTGCCACCATGCCGGTCATCATCGCCAGCCTGGCCTTCATGCTGATCGTCTATCTGGTCGGCCGCGCGGATTTTGCCGCCTATCTGGGCATCCCCCATGTGCCGGGCGCGGGTAACCTCACCATATTGTGCGGGGCGATCATCGGCGCGGGCCTGGCCTTCCTCTGGTTCAACGCGCCGCCGGCCGCCGTCTTCATGGGCGACACCGGCAGCCTTGCGCTGGGCGGCACGATCGGCGTGATCGCCGTCACCGCCCATCATGAAATCGTGCTGGGCATCATCGGCGGGCTGTTCGTGGTGGAAGCGCTGAGCGTCATCATCCAGGTCTTCTTCTACAAGCGCACCGGCAAGCGCGTGTTCAAGATGGCGCCGATCCATCATCATTTCGAACAATTGGGCTGGGCCGAGCCGACCGTCGTGATCCGTTTCTGGATCATCGCCTTCATCCTGGCGCTCGCCGGCCTCGCCACCTTGAAGCTGAGGTAAGCGGATGATCGTTTCGGAGGCTTTCAAGGGGAAAACCTACGCCGTGCTGGGCCTTGCCCGCTCGGGCCTTGCCACGGTCGACACGCTGGTCGCCAGCGGCGCGCGTGTCGTCGCCTGGGACAGCCGGGAAGAAGCCCGCGCGCTGGTCGCGGGCAAGGCGGACCTTGGCGATCCGATGGAGATCGACCTTGCCGGGTTCGACGGCATCGTCGTGTCGCCGGGCGTGCCGCTCAATCGCCACCCCATCGCCATGCGTGCGAAGATCGCGGGCGTGCCGATCATCGGCGACATCGAACTGTTCGCGCTCGCCCGGCGCACGTTGCCGCCGCACAAGGTCGTCGGCATCACCGGCACCAACGGCAAGTCGACCACCACGGCGCTGATCCACCACATCATCGAGCAGGCGGGTTTCCCCACGGTGATGGGCGGCAATATCGGCCTGCCGATCCTGAGCCAGCCGCCGCTGGAGCCGAACCTGCATGGCGTGGGCGTCTATGTGCTGGAATTGTCCAGCTATCAGATCGACCTGACCCACAGCCTGGACTGCGACGTCGCGGTGCTGCTCAACATCACGCCCGATCATCTGGATCGCTATGACGGCTTTGCGGGCTATGTCGCGTCCAAGGCGCGGCTGTTCACGATGCAGTCGGCCGGGCATGTGGCGGTCATCGCGACCGAGGATGAGCCGAGCCGAGGGATCGCCACACAACTCCGTCATTCCCGCGAAGGCGGGAACCCATCTCCGGACCTTGCCTCCGTACGCGAGTCCGGGGAGATGGATGCCCGCCTTCGCGGGGATGACGTGGTTGAGGTTGGGTCAGGGGATATCGATCCCGTCGCTCAACTCACCTGGCCCGCCCTTCAAGGTCCGCACAATGCGCAGAACGCCGCTGTCTCTGTCGCTGTCGCACAGGCGCTGGGGATCGACGAAGCGACCATAGCCGCGGCCCTCGCCAGCTACGCTTCGCTCCCCCACCGCATGCAGGCCGTCGGCACCCATAATGGCGTCCTCTACGTCAATGACAGCAAGGCGACCAACGCCGCTTCGACCGCGCCCGCGCTCGCTGCATGGCCGGCGAAGGACGGCAAACCGCGCATCCACTGGATTTTGGGCGGCGTCGCCAAATCGGACAATCTGGACGAGTGCGTCCCGCATTTCGCCAACATCGCCCACGCCTATACCATCGGTGAAGCGGGGCATATGTTCGCCGATCTGCTTCGTGCCTCTATGGCGGTGGACGACAGTGAAATGCTAAGCGCCGCCGTCCGCCGCGCCGCGCGCATCGCGCAGCCGGGGGATGTGGTGCTGTTGTCGCCCGCTTGCGCCAGTTTCGACCAGTTTCGCGATTTCGAAGCGCGCGGCGATGCCTTCGCCGCCGCCGTCGCGGCGCTGGACTCTATTGGCGAATAAACCACCAAGTCGGGGGCGACACGATGGGCAGGGAAGGGACGACGCGCATGTTCAAGGCTGGCGAACTGGTGAAGGGTTTCCGCACCCGCACCGTGCCGCGCGAACGGACGGCGCTCGCCATCTGGTTCTGGGAAATCGACCGTGTCCTCCTGTCGCTCATCGTCACGCTGATGGCGATCGGGCTTGTGGCGGTCGCCGCCGCATCCCCCGTCGCCGCGATCGACCGGTCGACCGCCTCTGTCGCGGTCAATCCGCTCATCTATTTCTATCGCCAGCTGATGTGGGTGTTCATCGGCCTGCCGGTCATGCTCATCATCTCCATGCTGCCCCGGCCGCAGGCGCGGCGGCTCGCCATCTTCGGCTGCGCCTTCTTCTTCGTCATGCTGCTGTGCGTACCGATACTGGGGTCCACCGTGAACGGGGCGAAGCGCTGGATCGACCTGCCGGGCTTCCGCTTTCAGCCTTCGGAGTTCCTCAAGCCCGTCTTCGTCGTGGCGCTCGCTTGGCTGCTGTCGCTGCGGACCAAGGATATGAGCCTGCCGGTCGTACCCTTGAGCTTCTGCGTCACCGGCCTCATCGCCATCATCCTGATGCGTCAGCCCGACTTCGGCCAGACCGTGATTTTCTGCGCCTGCCTTGGTGTATTGCTGCTGCTGTCGGGCGTGTCGATGCGCTTCATCGGTGCGATGGGCGGGGTGGCGCTGGCGGGGCTGGTCGCCGTCTATATGTTCTATGAAAATGGCCGGCAGCGCGTGAACGACTTTCTGGGCATCGGTGTCCAGCTGGATGCCGGCCCGGACCAGACCGACCTTGCCTTCCGCACCATTTCCCATGGCGGCTTTACCGGCGTCGGGCCGGGCGGGGGACAGAACAAGTTCCGCCTGCCCGAAGCGCATACCGACTATATCTTCTCGGTCATCGGCGAAGAGTTCGGCCTGCTCGCCTGTATCGCCATCGCCTGCGTCTATCTCGCCATCGTGGTACGCGTGCTGCTGCGCCTGTTGGATGAAGAAGATGTTTTCACCATCCTCGCCGCCGCCGGCCTCACCACCCAGTTCGGGCTTCAGGCGATCATCAACATGGGCGTCAATGCGCAGATATTTCCGTCAAAAGGCATGACGCTGCCCTTTATCAGCTACGGTGGCTCCTCTATGCTGGCGCTTTGTATCGGCGTCGGCCTGCTGCTCGCATTCACGCGGCGCAACCCCTTCATGGGTCGGCACACGGTCGTCAAATGGAGTGGTCGATGAGCATTTCCCGTCACTTCGTCCTCGCCGCCGGCGGGACGGGGGGTCATATGATTCCAGCGCACGCCGTGGCGGAGGAACTGATGGCGCGCGGCCATCATGTCGCCCTCGTCACCGATGAGCGCGGCGCGAAGATCCCCGGCCTGTTCGACAAGGCGCAGGTGCATATCATGCCCGCCGGTCGCATGACGAAGAACCCACTGAGCTGGCCCGGCGCGCTCAAGGCGATCCTGGCCGGTCGTGCCATGTCCCGCCGCCTGAACGAAACCTTCCGCCCGACCGCCGTGGTCGGCTTTGGCGGCTATCCCGCCATGCCCGCGCTGCTCGGCGCGCTGGCGGACGGCATCCCGACCGCGATCCACGAACAAAATGCCGTGCTGGGCCGGGTGAACCGCATCCTGTCTGGCCGGGTGGACGCGATTGCCACCGCCTATCCCGACGTCCAGCGCCTCAAGAGCGCCTATGCGGCCAAGGTCCACCTGATCGGCAATCCGGTCCGCGAAGAAGTGAAGCAACTGCGCGAGGAGGAGTTTCCCGCGCTGACCGACGAAAGCGTCTTCCGCGTGCTGGTGATCGGCGGCAGCCAGGGCGCCTCCATCCTGTCCAGCGTCGTGCCTGAAGGTCTGTCGATGCTGCCGGTCGCGCTGCGCCGCCGCCTCCAAGTCACGCAGCAATGCCGCGCCGAGGATATCGAGCGCGTCCGCAAAACCTATGCGGAGATGGAAATCCCCGCCGACCTCGCCACCTATTTCAACGATGTGCCCGAAAAGCTGGGCTGGTCGCATCTGGTGATCGCCCGCGCTGGCGCTTCGACGCTGGCCGAACTCACCTGCGCCGGCCGCCCCGCGATCCTCATCCCGCTGCCCAGCGCGATGGACGATCATCAGACCGCCAATGCCAAGGAAATGACCGAAGCCGGCGGCGCGCGCACGATCAGCCAGGCGCGCTTCACCGCCGTCGAACTGGCCAAGCAGATGCAGAAAATGGCGCTGGAACCCGGCGCGCTGCAAAATGCCGCCAAGCGCGCCCGCAATTGCGGCCGCCCCAACGCCGCGCGCGACATGGCCGACCTGCTGGAAAGCATCGGCCATGCCCCCATCGTCAATGATCCGGTCACGGTCGGCCCGACCCCGACCACGCTTAATCTCCAGGGAGTTCCCGCATGAAGGGTGTCGGCACAGACATCGGCACGATCCATTTCATCGGCATCGGCGGCATCGGCATGTCCGGTATCGCCGAAGTGATGCACAATCTGGGTTACAGCGTACAGGGTAGCGACGTGGCCGAAGGCTATGTCGTGGAAGGGCTGCGCGCCAAGGGCATCAAGGTGATGATCGGTCACAAGGCCGAAAATCTGGGCGACGCCGCCGTGGTCGTCACCTCCACCGCAATCAAGCGCGGCAATCCCGAAGTCGAACTGGCGCTGGAAACCCGTATCCCGGTCATCCGCCGCGCCGAAATGCTCGCCGAACTGATGCGCCTGAAATCCACCGTGGCCATCGCCGGCACGCATGGCAAGACGACGACCACCTCCATGGTCGCCGCGCTGCTGGACGCGGGCGGTGTCGACCCCACGGTCATCAACGGCGGCATCATCAACAGCTATGGCTCCAACGCGCGCCTCGGCAACAGCGACTGGATGGTCGTGGAAGCCGACGAGAGCGACGGCAGCTTCCTGCGCCTCGACGGCACGATCGCCGTCGTCACCAATATCGATCCCGAACATCTTGACCATTATGGCAGCTTCGACCGGGTGAAGGACGCCTTCGTCGAATTCGTCGGCAACGTGCCCTTCTATGGCGCGGCGATGCTCTGCCTCGACCATCCCGAAGTGCAGGCGATCCTGCCGCGCGTACAGGACCGGCGGATCGTCACCTATGGCTTCTCGGCCCAGGCCGATATTCGCGGCGACAATGTTCAGCCGATCCCCGGCGGCAACCGCTTCGACATCCAGATCCGCGAGCGCGACGGATCGACCCGCCGGATCGAGGGGATCGAAATGCCGATGCCCGGTCGCCACAATGTGCTGAACGCCATGGCGGCGATCGGCGTGGCGCTGCAAATGGGCATCGACGATGCGACCATCCAGACCGGCTTCGCCAAATTCGGCGGCGTGAAGCGCCGCTTCACCAAGGTCGGCGAGATCGAAGTGGCGGGGGGCACTGCCACCGTCATCGACGATTATGGCCACCACCCGGTCGAGATCAAGGCAGTCCTTGCCGCCGCGCGCGAAGGCGCCAAAGGCCGCGTCATCGCCGTGGTCCAACCGCACCGCTTCACCCGCCTGCGCGACCTGATGGATGAATTTCAGCAGGCCTTCAACGACGCCGACATCGTCTATGCCGCCCCGGTCTACACCGCTGGCGAACAGCCGATCGAAGGCGTGGACAGCGCCGCACTGGTCGCCGGCCTCAAACGGCGCGGCCATCGTCATGCCGGGACCGTGGCCGATGCCGCCGATCTGGCCGCCGTCATCGCCGCCGATATCCAGCCCGATGACATGGTCATTTGCCTGGGCGCGGGCGACATCACCAAATGGGCGGCGGGCCTCGCCGCTGCCGTGAACAGCGTGAAGGAAGCCGTCTGATGTTCGAGCTGTTCGCCGTAGGCCTGGAAATGCAGAAGCGCATGATTGATGCCCAGATGCAGGGTGTGGAGGTCGCGCGCGACATGGTGGAGGCCGCGCAGAAGCAGGTCCAGACCAGCCTCGCCGCCCATGACGCAGGGCAGGCGGGCATGAAGGCGATGAAGGGCTGGATGAACCTGTGGGGCATGCGCGGTTGACGACCATGACCGCCCTCCCGCCCGTTCGCGGCACGCTCAAGGCTGACGCCCCGCTGGCGCCGCTCGTCTGGTTCAAGGCGGGCGGCGTGGCGCAATGGCTGTTCGAGCCCAAGGATGCGGACGACCTGTCCGATTTCCTGGCCATGCTCGACCCTGACGTGCCGGTGATGGCGCTGGGGCTCGGCTCCAACCTCATCGTGCGCGATGGCGGCGTGCCGGGCGTGGTCGTGCGTCTGGGCAAGCCCTTCGCCAAGGTCGATCGGCTCGATGAAATCACGCTGAGCTGCGGCGCGGGCGCGTCGGGTATCCTCGTCTCCTCGACCGCGCGTGATGTGGGGATAGCGGGCCTTGAGTTCCTGCGCTCCATCCCCGGCACGGTCGGTGGCTTCGTACGCATGAATGGCGGCGCCTATGGCCGTGAGACGGCGGACATATTGCTGTCGTGCGACGTCGTGCTGCGATCGGGTGAACAGATCACGCTGCTGGCCCGCGACCTCCATTATACCTATCGCCATTCCAACCTGACCGACGGCGCGGTCGTGGTTAGCGCGACTTTTCGTGGCGAACCGGGCGAACCCGCCGCGATCCAGGCCGAAATGGACCGCATCGCCACCGCACGCGAAGAAAGCCAGCCGCTGCGCAGCAAGACCGGCGGCTCCACCTTCAAGAACCCGGACGGCCACAAGGCCTGGGCGCTGGTGGACGAAGCGGGCTGTCGCGGCCTCCAACTGGGCGGCGCGCAGGTGAGTGAAAAGCACACCAATTTCCTGCTCAACACCGGCGACGCCACCAGCGCCGACATCGAAGCGCTGGGCGAAGAAGTCCGCCGCCGCGTGAAGGACAAGAGCGGCGTCGAGCTGGAATGGGAAATTCAGCGGGTTGGCCTGTCTGCCGACGACGCAAACAAGGCAGCCGTGGAGTTGGTGAAGTGACCGAGATCATCGCCCGTGATGATTTTGAGCGCGGCATCATCGTGAATGTGCGCGAACATGGCTGTCAGGTGAACATGGTGTTCGATCCGGACGGCGAACAGCCGAACTTCGCCTATTCGATCGGCTTCAAAGAGACGGTGGGTCAACCGGAGGTGATTACCTTTGGCTTATCCAACGAAATGATGAAATTTATGATCAATCAGACGCTTCGCGAATGTAGGGAAGGTCTTGTCCTAACCGATGGTGCCGTCATCGGAGGCCTTCTTGAAGGCCATAGGTGCATTGCGCGGATTGTTCATCCCAGTCAGATTGCTGAAGAATATGTAAATTCTGCGCTGTGGTACCACAAAGCGCGCACTGGCGAGCGCCTGACCGATGTTGTCCAGATTGTTTGGCCAGGGGCTGTCGATGGACTGTTTCCTTGGGAGGACGGTTGCGATGTCGGCGTGATCGCTTTGCAGCCCGCATTATATGAAGAGAGGTTGAGTTCATGAGCCGTGGTCCCTGGCATGTCGCCGTCCTCATGGGCGGCTGGTCGGCGGAGCGGCCGGTGTCGCTGTCGTCGGGCGAGGGCGTCGCCAAGGCGCTGGAATCGCGCGGCCATAAGGTCACGCGCATCGATATGGACCGCAACGTCGCCGCGCGCCTTGCCGAAACCAAGGCCGACGTGATCTTCAATGCGCTCCACGGCGTCCCCGGTGAAGACGGCACCGTGCAGGGCATGATGGACCTGATGGGCCTCACCTACACCCATAGCGGCCTGGCCACATCGGTCATCGCGATCGACAAGCAGCTGACCAAGCAGGCGCTGGTGCCCCATGGCATCCCCATGCCCGGCGGGCATATCGTGCAGAGCGAAAGCCTCTTCACCGCCGATCCGCTGCCACGCCCCTATGTGCTGAAACCCGTCAACGAAGGCAGCTCCGTCGGCGTCGCCATCGTCACGGCGGAGGGCAATTATGGCAATCCCATCGGCCGCGACAGTGTCGGCCCCTGGCAGGACTTCTCCGAACTGCTGGCCGAACCCTATATTCGCGGCCGCGAACTGACGACCGCCGTGCTGGGCGACGAAGCCTTGCTCGTCACCGAACTGCGCCCCAAGAGCGGCTTCTACGATTTCGACGCCAAATATACCGACGGGATGACGGACCATATCTGCCCCGCCGACCTGCCGCCCGAAATTACGGAAGCGTGCAAGGCGATCGCCCTGCGCGCCCATCAGCTTTTGGGCTGCAAGGGCGCTTCGCGCGCCGATTTCCGCTGGGACGACACGCAGGGGATCGAGGGGCTGTTCCTGCTGGAGGTCAATACCCAGCCGGGCATGACGCCCTTGAGCCTCGTCCCCGAACAGGCGGCGAAGCTGGGCATTGACTATGCCACGCTAGTAGAGACTATTGTGGCAGAGGCGCTAGACCGCGCCGGGGGACATGGCGATGGCTGAGGCACGTATCCGGCGCGGCGGCACCGCACGGCTGAGCAGCGCGAAGGGTAGGGCGACGAAAGGCGGTCGCGGCCGTGCGCTCAAGCGCCGCAGCTGGGTCGATCAGCTCATCGAATATCTACCCGTCAGCGAAGCCACGCTGCAACGCATGGCCAGCTGGGCGATCGTCGGCATTTTCGGCGCGATCCTTGTCTCCATCGCCATCTTCGCGGGCCTGCCCGGCATGGCCCGGCAGCAGGCGGCGGACATCGCTGCCCGCGCCGGCTTCGAAGTCGACAAGGTCGAGGTGCGCGGCGTCGAGCGGATGGACGAACTGGCCGTCTATAATATCGCGCTGGGGCAGGTGGATCGCTCCATGCTCTCGCTCGACCTGCCCAAGGTGCGGGCGGATATGCTCAAACTCGGCTGGGTAAAGGATGCGCGCATTTCCCGCCGCCTCCCCGATACGCTTGTGGTCGACATCGTCGAGCGCGACCCCGTTGCCGTGTGGCAGCATGAGGGGCAATTGCACCTGATCGACGTGCAGGGCGTGGTGCTCCAGTCCGTCTCCGCCAGCGCCATGCCGGACCTCCCGCTGGTCGTCGGCCCCAATGCCAATCGCCAGACCGCCGGCCTCAATCGGCTGATGGAAAATGCCCCGGCCTTGAAGCCCATGCTGGCCGGCGCCACCTGGGTCGGGAACCGCCGCTGGGATCTGCGCTTTCAATCGGGTGAGACGCTCTCCCTGCCGGAAGGTGACAAGGATTCGGCCGGTGCCCTGGTGAATTTCGCGCGGATGGATGGCGTCAACCGGCTGCTCGGCCGGGGCATCGTCAAATTCGACATGCGCGATCCCGACCGCTTCGTCCTGCGCCTGCCGCAGGGCAAGGTCGAGGAAAAGCCGACCGACGCCGCAGCGGCCACCGCCAAGGCACCGGACGCAGGCGAGGAAGGCTAAGACAAGATGGCGCAGCCCAAGGTCGAAAAGCTCATTACCGCGATCGACATTGGCTCCTGGAAAGTGTCGGCGCTGATCGCAGGTCGCACCGACACCGGCGAACTCGCGATCCTGGGCACGGGTCAGCGGGAAAGCCGTGGCGTGCGCCGGGGTTTCATCGCGGACATGGAGCGGACAGAACTGGCCGTCCGCGAAACCGTGGAGCAGGCCGAACGTGTCGCGGGCACCAATATCGAGGATGTGTGGGTCAGCTTTTCGGGCGGCTCCCTCGTCAGCGACGTCGTCACGGTCGAGCGCGACATGGGCGGCTATCGCATCGAGCAGCCCGATATCGACGACCTGTTGACCACCGGGCAGCAGGGCATCGACCCGGATGGTCGCATCGTCCTCCATGCCCAGCCGACTTGCTTCACCATCAATGGAAAGGTGCCGGTGAAGAAGCCGCTCGGCATGCACGCCGACCTGCTGGGCGTCGACATCCATGTCGTGCTGGCGGACGGCGCGCCGCTCGCCAATCTCGACCTGTGCGTGCGTGGCGCCTATCTGAACGTCAATTCGATCGTCGCCGCGCCGATCGCGACCGGCCTTGCCTGCCTGTCGGAGGAAGAGCGCGATCTGGGCGTCGCCCTGGTGGAAATGGGCGCGGGCGTTACCAACGTGTCGCTCTATGCCGGCGGCATGCTGGTCGGCCTTCATTCCATCCCGATGGGGGCGGCCGACATTACCGACGATATCGCCTCCTCCTTCGGCATCCGCCGCAGCCAGGCGGAGCGGATCAAATGCTTCTATGGTTCGGCCATGCAGAACCCGCGCGATTTCCGTGAGATGATAGAGATTGCGCCGCCCCATGGCGAAGCTGCGATTCCGGGGCAGGCCGCCGGTCCCAATGCGGAAGGGGGCAAGATCACCCGCGCATCGCTGGTCGGCGTCATCTGCGAACGGCTCAATCAGATCATGACGGAGGTCAATGCGGCACTGGCCGGCATGGGCTTCAACTCCACCGGGCGCCAGGTCGTTCTGACCGGCGGCGGCGCGGAAATGAAGGGCATTGCCGATTATGCGCAGGGCGCTCTTGGCCGTGCTGTGCGCGTCGGGCGACCAAGGGGCTTGTCCGCCATGCCCGAAGCGCATAGTGGGCCGGCCTTCGCGACATTGGCGGGCCTCGCGCTTTACGGCGCTTCCAACCCGGTTGATCTCCGTACGATGGCGCCCGCGCCGCAAACGGTGCATCGTCTGGGGGCCCCGCTCTGGTGGCAGCGTATGATGCGCGCGATGAAGACGAACTATTAGACGAAATGCTATAAAGACGAAAATAGCTGGTGAAATACGCTATTTTCTGGTGTTAACATTGTATGACGGCGTTGCTTCCTGACGAGGAAGCTGAGGGAGCAGAATTTATGAGCATTGAAATCAGCCCACCGCATGTGGACGAACTGAAGCCGCGCATCGCGGTGATCGGCGTCGGCGGCGCGGGCGGCAATGCCATCGCGAACATGATTGCCGCTTCGGTCGAAGGCGTGGACTTCATCGTGGCGAATACCGACGCGCAGGCGCTGAACAGCTCGCCGGCAGAACGGCGTATTCAGCTTGGCCCGCAAATCACCGAAGGTCTAGGCGCCGGTTCGCGCCCCGAAATCGGCAAGGCGGCTGCTGAAGAAACCATCGCCTCGGTCGAAGAAGCGCTCAACGGCGCCCATATGTGCTTCATCACCGCCGGCATGGGCGGCGGCACCGGCACCGGCGCGGCCCCCGTCATTGCCAAGGCTGCGCGCGATCGCGGCATCCTGACCGTCGGCGTCGTGACCAAGCCCTTCACCTTCGAAGGCAATCGCCGCATGAAGTCGGCCGACGCCGGCATCGAAGAATTGCAGAAGCATGTCGATACGCTGATCGTCATTCCGAACCAGAATCTCTTCCTGATCGCCAATCCGAACACGACCTTCAAGGAAGCGTTCCAGATGGCGGACGAAGTGCTGCAACAGGGCGTTCGCTCCATCACCGACCTCATGATCATGCCTGGCCTCATCAACCTCGACTTTGCCGACGTGCGTTCGGTGATGGGCGAAATGGGCAAGGCGATGATGGGCACCGGCGAAGCCGAAGGCGACGGCCGTGCGCTTCAGGCCGCCGAAAAGGCGATTGCCAACCCGCTGCTCGACGGCGTGTCGATGCGTGGCGCGAAGGGCGTGATCGTGTCCATCGTCGGTGGCGACGACATGCGCCTGATGGAAGTGGACGAAGCCGCCAACCATATCCGCGAACTGGTCGATCCGGACGCGAACATCATCTGGGGCAGCGCCTTCAACGACGGCCTCAACGGCAAGATCCGCGTGTCGGTGGTCGCCACCGGTATCGAAGCCGAAGCGGGCGGCAATGCCGCACCGCTGACCCAGCCGTTCAGCTTCGCCAACCGTCCGTCGGTTTCGGTGCCCCAGTCGCAGCCTCATGCCGCCGCGCCCAAGCCTGCGCCGGTCGTGGCCCAGCCGGCCCCCGTCGCCGCGCCTGCGCCGACGCCGGCCCCCGCGCCGCAGCCCGAGACGCTGGAACTCGACGTGCCCGCCGCGCCTGCGCCCGTTGCGCCGGCTCCGGTCCCGTCTTCCTTCTCGCAGCCCAAGCCTGCGGCGGTGTTCGATGACGAGGACAGCAACCAGGACGAACTGGTGCTTGGCGCCGAAGCGGCCGAACAGTCTGCCCCTGCCGCGCCGGCACCGCGTGTCGCCTCCGGCGGCACCTTGTTCGAACGCATGGCCGGTCTGACCCGCGGTGCGGACAAGGCGCCGGGCGCTGACGACGCTGCGCCGGGCGTGGACATCCCCCGCTTCCTGAATCGTCAGAGCAACCAGTAATTTTCAGGCCGGCTCCGGCCGTGAGGACATGATGAAGCGCGCTGTCGGTTGCCTGGGGCAACCCGGCGCGCTTTTTCGTTGCGCCAATTTCCTATTCAGCATGCGATCGATTAAGGCCCGGATGTGAAACAGACTTCTCCTTGGATTCTCGGACTTTGCCTGTCCGGTGCGGTCGTGCTGCCGACAGGCATGGCGCAGGCGCAACTCGACCAGTCCCAACTGGTCCACCCGCTCGGTGCGGCCGATCTCAATGCCAATCTGGCGCGGCTCGCGGCCAATCCGCGCGACGTCGCGGCACTGATCGGGGCGGGTGAAGCCGCCCTGGCGCTGGACGATCCGCGCGCGGCTGCCGGCTTTTACGCGCGCGCCGACGCGATCGAGAGCGGCAATGGCCGGATCAAGGCTGGGCTTGGTCGGGTGATGCTCAAGATGCAGAACCCGGTCGAGGCGCTGCGCCTGTTCGATCAGGCGCAACGGCTGGGCTATCCCGACGCGACCATCCTGTCCGATCGCGGTCTGGCAAAGGACATGACCGGCGATCAGGCCGGCGCACAGCGCGATTATCAGGCGGCGTTGCAACGCACGCCCAATGATGACGAACTGGTGCGCCGCTATGCCGCTTCGCTCGGCATCTCCGGTCAGGTCGCTGCGTCCGACAAGATCCTCGAACCCTTGCTCTACAAGAGCGATCGGGCCGCCTGGCGCTACAAGGCCTTTATCCTGGCAATGAATAACAAGCAGGCCGACGCGAAGAAGGTGGCGGAGCAGACCATGCCCGCGCAACTGGCCGGCGCCATCACCCCCTATATGCAGAAAATGCCCTATCTGACCGCCGCGCAAAAGGCCGCAGCGGTGCATTTCGGCCATTTCCCGCAGCAGATCGGCACGAGCATCGCGGCAATCACGCCGACCCCGCCGGCGCCCGGCATCGCCGTGGCCAAGCCGGTCACCGTCGCAGCCGCCACGCCGGAAAAGACCAAACCGCTCAGCCGCAGCGAACAGCGCCGCCAGCAGCGTGAGGCCACCCGCAAGGCTCGCGAAGAACGGCTGGCCGCTGCTCGCCGTCCGGCACAAACACCGCCGGCGCAAACCCGCCCGGCTCAGACGCAGGTGGCGCAGGCCGCGACCAGGCCGCCAGTGCCGCAACCCACGCGCCAACCGATCCTGCAACAGCCCACGCCGCAACCCAGCCGTTCGGCGCCAGCGCCGCAGGTGCAACCGCTTCCGTCCGATGAACGCGGAAACGGCGCGCAGACCCGCACGGAAACTGTCCCGCTGCGGCCGGGCGAAAGCTTCCCGTCCGCCGCCATGCAGGGACCGCCTGCGCCGGGCTTTGAATCGATCCAGAACAACGCGCCGCGCGCCACGCCGCCGCAAAACCCGCCGGCCGGCAGTGGATCGCAGCCGAACGCGATTGCCCTCGCGCAGGCGCCCACGTCGCCAACGCCCGCCACGGCATCGCCTCAGCCGGCACCGGCTGCAACGACGCCCAGCGCTGAGGCGTCGCCGGCGCCCGTTACCCAGTCGCCCGCCGCCGCGCAGCAGCCCGACCCCGAAATGGTCCGCACGCTGGCCGACATCATCCGCGCCATCGACGTGCCGGAGGCCGAGCGCCAGGCGAGCGTCGCCGCCGTCGACCTGAACGAGGTCGCCACGATCCAGGCCACCCGCCGCGCCGAACGGCAGGCTGCGGCCAAGGCGGCAGCCGACAAGGCCAAGAAGGATGCCGCCGCCAAGGTGAAGGCCGAAGCCGATGCGAAGGCCAAGGCCGCAGCGGAAGAAAAGAAGCGACTCGCGGCCAATCCTTCGCGCAACTGGCTTCAGGTCGGCGTCGGCCAGAGCAAGGGCGCGCTTGGCTTCACTATGAAGGGCCTGCGCAAGAAATACACGATCCTGGCCCCGCAAGGCGCGTGGAGCGCCAGCTGGGGCCGCACCAACCGCTTGCTGGTCGGTCCCTTCGCCAGCTTCACCCGCGCCAAGGAACTGGAAACCAGCCTGAAGAAGGATGGCGCAGACGTCTTCGCCTGGCGCAGCGAAGCCGGCGAAGAGGTGGAGAAGCTGGCCGGGGAGTGAGGTTGCTTTGGCAAGTAGCCGTCGGGCTTGCGCTGCCTTCAAATGAAATCGTCATCCCGGGCTCGACCCGGGATCCCGCTTTTCTTTTTCTGCCGTGAAGAAGGCAGTGGAACCCCGGGGCTAGCCCGGGGTGACGAATATTGTGACTATCCGCACCCACCCAAACCCGCCGCCGCATCACCAAATATGCAACCACCTCTCACTAGCCGTTCAAACCCGGGCCGCTTTGGGCTAACAGGCACGGCATGACGACGCTTGCTTCCTATGCCTGCCATCCCGACGCCAGCCATGGCCGCCTTCATGCCGAACCGGGCGGAGAGGTGCGGGGGCCGCGCGACGTGTTTCAGCGGGATCGCGACCGGATCATCCACTCCATCGCCTTCCGCCGCCTGCGCCACAAGACGCAGGTGTTCGTCTCGCCCGATGGCGATCATTTCCGCGTCCGCCTGACCCACAGTCTGGAGGTCGCGCAGATCGGCCGCACCACCGCGCGCACGCTGGGCCTCAACGAAGATCTGACCGAAGCCCTCTGCCTCGCCCATGATATCGGCCATCCGCCCTTCGGCCATGCGGGCGAGGATGCGCTGGAAGCCGCGCTCGAAGACCATGGCGGCTTCGATCATAACGCCCATACGCTGCGCACGTTGATGCTGCTGGAAAGCCCCTATCCGCGGTTCCGGGGCCTCAATCTCAGCTGGGAAATGCTGGAGGGGCTGGCCAAACATAATGGCCCGATCGCGCATCCCGGATGGGCGATGCGCGAACTGGACGCGCTTTTCCCACTGAACCTCAGCAGCCACGCCTCGCTGGAGGCGCAGCTGGCGGCGATTTCCGACGATATCGCCTATGACAATCATGACATCGACGATGGCCTGCGCGCCGGCCTGCTGACGCTCGACCAGCTTCTCACCGTGCCCTTCGTCGCCAATTGCTGGGACCGGGTGCGCACCCGCTATCCCGATGTCGCGCCCGATCGCCTGCTGCGGGAACTGGTGCGCGAACAGATCGGCGTCATGGCCAACGACCTGCTCGCCGCCACGCGCGCCAATATCGCGCAATCGCGCGTCGAAACGGTGGAGGACGTCCGCGCGCTGGGCCGCACCTTGGTCGCCTTCTCGCCCGAACTTGCCGAGCAGGAGCGCGATCTCAAGCGCTTCATGTACGCGACCCTCTACCATCATCCCGAACAATTGGCGGCGGCCGACCGGGCGCGCGTCATCGTCACCGACCTGTTCGCCGCCTATCAGGCCGATCCGGCGCTGATGCCGCCCGAATGGCGCGACGATTGCACGCTCGAAGAACCCAGCCGCAGCCGCCACATCGCCGATTTCATCGCCGGCATGACCGACCGCTACGCCGAAAAGCGCCATGCGGAGATATTCGGGAAGGCGGTCGTCCAAGCATAGTCGCACAACGCCGCTCGTTTCGAGCGAAGTCGAGAAACGGCTGAGCGTTTTTCGCGTTTCTCGACATGCTCGAAACGAACGGCTGTGGCTGTTGGCCGCCATCCGAAACGATCCGTTCCCACCCCGCGTCTTGCCGCCCGCTGCTGCATCCTTGTAGCTATGCGCCATGGCACTTCATCCCCAGGTCGCGGCCTTAGCCGCCCAGCTCGACGATCTTTCCCGCCTGCTGCGTCGCCATGATGCGCGCGTCTGGGCGGACAAGGTCGACCTTCTCCACCGCATGGTCGCGGACTCCAATTTCAACGGAGTCGAACGGTATCTGGCCCTGTATGAAGGGGAGGGGGGCTTTGTCGACCTGACCCTGGCCGATCCCGCCGCGCAGGCTGAACTGAACAGCTGCCGCACCGCCGCCCGCGCCATGGCACAGCGTCTGGCGCAGGAAGAACAAGCCGATTGACGCGCCCGTGCGTTTGACGCAATGCGACATCCGTCTCTGGCGGATTCGTTCGCCGGGCACGATGCGGGAGAGCATGGGAAGCCTTTGAGGCCACCCCGTCACCGAAGGAGCAACCGCCCCGGAATCTCTCAGGTTAAAGGACCGCATCGCGCGCAAGGCACTCTGGAAAGCGGACGGCTGATGCTGTCCCACCGAAGGGGTAAGCCATGTGGCCGCAAGGCCGCTGGTCAAAGCTCTCAGGTTCCGTGACAGAGGGGGTGGCAGTTGTCACAGGTCCGACTCCGGGCCTGTCTATGCTGTCGCTACCACCTCCTGCACGGAAAGGCCGCTCATGTCCGGCACGCAAGACGCCACGCATTTCGAAGACCTGCCGCTCGAAGCGCTCCCGCTCGACGCCTGGCACCGCGCCCGTGGCGCGCGCATGGTCGGCTTCGCCGGCTATCATATGCCTATCCAATATGAAGGCATCATGGCCGAACATAGCTGGACCCGCGAACATGCCGGCCTGTTCGATGTCAGCCATATGGGTCAGCTGACCTTCAGTGGGGAGGGCGTGGACGAGGCGCTCGAAACCCTGCTGCCCAGCGACATCAAGGGGCTGAAGCCCTTCCGCCAGCGCTATTCCATGCTGCTCGACCATGAAGGCGGCATTCTCGACGACCTGATGGTATCGCGGCCGGGCGACGGTGCGTTCGAAGGCGCCGCCATCTACATGGTCGTCAACGGCGCGACCAAATATGACGATATCGGCTGGATCATCGAACATCTGCCCGACGCCGTCGTCATGAATCATATGGCCGATCAGGCGCTGCTGGCGCTGCAAGGGCCGCAAGCGGGCGAGGCGCTCGCTGCGCTCATCCCGCAAACCGCCGACCTCCTCTTCATGCAGTCGGGCCTGTTCACCTGGCGCGGCGTGCCGCTGTGGATCAGCCGCTCGGGCTATACCGGCGAAGATGGCTTCGAAATCAGCATTCCCGCCGACGACGCGACCCTGCTCGCCGATGCGCTGTGCGCACTGCCGCAGGTCAAGCCGATCGGGCTTGGCGCGCGCGATTCGTTGCGTCTGGAGGCCGGCCTGCCGCTCTACGGCCATGACCTGTCGCCGGCCGTCAGCACCATCGGTGCGGACCTGGGCTTCGCGATCCAGAAGCGCCGCCGCGAGGAAGGCGGCTTCATCGGTCACGCCCGCGTCATGAAGGAACTGGCCGATGGTCCGGGTTCCAAGCGTGTCGGCCTCAAGATCGAAGGTCGCCTGCCGGCCCGCGAAGGCGCGACCATCCATATCGGCGCCACCCAGGTCGGCGAAGTCACGTCCGGCGGCTTTGCGCCGAGCGTGGGCGCACCGATCGCGATGGGCTGGGTCAGCCTGCCGCACAGCGCGGAAGGGACCGCGCTCGAAATAGAAGTGCGCGGCAAGCGCATCGCCGCTGAGGTTGCGCCGATGCCGTTCGTTCCGCATCGTTATCGCCGCAAGGCCTGAGTCTGCATATTTTCGGAGGGTAGTAGAATGAGCCGTTATTTCACCGAAGAACATGAGTGGATCGACGTAGAGGGCGAAATCGCCACCGTCGGCATCACCGATTATGCACAGGAACAGCTGGGCGACATCGTGTTCGTCGAACTGCCCGCCGAAGGCACGACCTTCGACAAGGGCGACGACGCCGCCGTCGTGGAATCGGTCAAGGCCGCGTCCGACGTCTATGCCCCGATCTCGGGCGAAGTCGTCGAAAGCAACGGCGCGCTGGAAGACGAACCCGCGCTGGTCAACAGCGACGCCGAGGAAGATGGCTGGTTCTTCAAACTGCGCATCGCCGACACCAGCGAGCTGGAAGGCCTGATGAACGAAGCCGCCTACAAGAAGTTCGTGGCGAGCCTCTAAACAACAAGAAAAGCCCCTCCCTTTCAAGGGAGGGGTTGGGGTGGGTGGCGACCGCAGGGAGCCTGAAACCTGTCCCGAAGAGCCGCCGCTGGCGCGGCGGACCCACCCCCGGCCCCTCCCTAAGTAGGGAGGGGGGAGTTTTCGAACATGCGCTACCTACCCCTTACCGACACCGACCGGCAGGATATGCTGTCCGTCATCGGCGCGTCGTCCATCGACGACCTGTTCGTGGACGTGCCCGCAGAGGCTCGCCTGACCGGCACCATCGCCGGCCTGCCCGATCATGCCAGCGAACTGGCGGTCGAGCGCCACATGGGCGCGCTCGCGCGGAAAAATCTGTCGGCAGGGGAGGCGCCCTTTTTCCTGGGTGCCGGCGCCTACAAGCATCATGTGCCCGCCAGCGTCGATCATCTGATCCAGCGCGGCGAATTTCTGACCGCCTACACGCCCTATCAGCCGGAAATCGCGCAGGGCACGTTGCAGGTGCTGTTCGAATTCCAGACGCAGGTGGCACGCCTGCTGGGCGTCGACGTCGCCAACGCCTCCATGTATGACGGCTCGACCGCCTGCTGGGAAGCGATCGGCATGGCCCGCCGCATCACCAAGCGCGGCAAGGCCTTGCTCTCGTCCGGCCTGCATCCCCATTATGTCTCGGTCGCCAACACCATGGCGAAATTCACCGGCGACGCGCTGGTGCATGGAGCGCCGACCCTGGACGCCGCGACCGACATCGACGCGCTGATCGCCGGCATCGACAAGGATACCAGCTGCGTCGTCGTCCAATATCCTGACATTCTCGGCCGCATCGCCGACTTGACCCCGCTCGCCGACGCCGCCCATGCGGCCGGCGCGCTGCTGGTCGCGGTCGTCACTGAGCCTGTCGCCCTCGGGGCGATCAAGGCGCCGGGCCATATGGGCGCGGACATCGTCGTGGGCGAAGGCCAGTCGATCGGCGTCGGCCTCCAGTTTGGCGGCCCCTATCTCGGCCTGTTCGGCTGCAAGCAGAAATATGTGCGCCAGATGCCGGGTCGCCTCTGCGGCGAAACCGTCGATGCGGCGGGCAAGCGCGGTTTCGTGCTGACGCTTTCTACCCGTGAGCAGCATATCCGTCGTGAAAAGGCCACGTCGAACATCTGCACCAATTCGGGCCTGTGCGCGCTGGCCTTCAGCATCCATATGACCCTGCTGGGCGAACGCGGCCTGCGCGAACTCGCAACGCTGAACCACGGCCTCGCCGTGCAGGCGGCCTATCGCCTCGCCAAGGTGCCGGGCGTCACGCTGCTCAACGACGGCTTCTTCAACGAATTCACGCTGGTTCTGACCAAGGATGCGCGCGACGTCGTGCGCACCCTGGCCGACAAGGGCATTCTCGCTGGCGTCTCGCTCGGCCGCCTCTTCCCCGACGCACCGCAGATCGGCAACGGCCTGGTCGTCGCCGTGACCGAAACCGTCACGGCGGAGGATATCGAAAGTCTTGCCGCCGCGCTTGAGGAGGAACTGGCATGAGCATGCTGAAGGAAGGTCGCCCGACCACCCCCGTTCCCGTCAAGGAAGCCCATATGGCCCCGCAAACCGCCACCGGTAATCGCGCGCTGATGCTGGAAGAAGCGCTGATCTTCGAGATCGGCTCGACCGACACCACCGGCGTCGATTTCGCCGCCGCGCCGAAGGTCGCCAGCCGCCTCGGCAGCCTCGCCCGCACCGACAGCATCGGTCTGCCCGGCCTGTCGGAACAGGAAACGGTGCGCCATTACACCCGCCTGTCGCGCCAGAACTACGCCATCGACCTTGGCCTGTTCCCGCTCGGCTCCTGCACCATGAAGCACAACCCGCGCCTGAATGAAAAGGTCGCGCGGATGCCCGGTTTCGCCGACATCCATCCGTTGCAGCCGCAGTCCACCGTGCAGGGCGCGCTGGCCGTCATCCATGAGCTGGCCGCGTGGCTGGTGACGCTGACCGGCATGCACTCGGTCGCGATGTCGCCCAAGGCCGGCGCTCATGGCGAACTGTGCGGTCTGCTCGCCATCCGCGCCGCTCTGGAAGCCCGCGGCGACGCACGCAGCGTCGTCCTCGTCCCCGAAAGCGCCCATGGCACCAACCCCGCCACCGCTGCCTTCTGCGGCTATCAGGTGGAGGATATTCCCGCGACGGCCGAAGGCCGCGTGGACCTCGAAGCCTTGAAGGCCCGCCTTGGCCCCGATGTTGCGGCGGTGATGATCACCAACCCCAACACCTGCGGCCTATTCGAACGCGACATGAAGACCATCTCCGACGCGGTCCATGCCGCCGGGGCCTTCGTCTATTGCGACGGCGCGAACTTCAACGCCATCGTCGGCCGGGTCCGCCCCGGCGACCTGGGCGTCGACGCGATGCACATCAACCTGCACAAGACCTTTTCCACCCCCCATGGCGGCGGTGGTCCCGGCTCCGGCCCGGTCGTGCTCTCGGAAGCGCTCACGCCCTTCGCGCCGCTCCCCTTCGTGGAAAAGCAGGGCGACAGCTTTGCGCTGGTCGAAGAGGAAACGGCGGAGGACCACCACGCCCATACCTTCGGCCGCATGGTCGCTTTCCATGGCCAGATGGGCATGTTCACCCGCGCGCTGACCTACATCCTCAGCCATGGTGCGGACGGCCTGCGCCAGGTCGCGAACGACGCAGTGCTGAACGCCAACTATATCCTGCGCAGCCTGGACGATGTGCTGGACGCGCCCTTCGGCGGCAGCGGCCCGTGCATGCACGAAGCGCTGTTCAGCGATAAGGGCCTGGCCGAAGGCTTCACCACGCTCGACATCGCCAAGGGGCTGATCGACGAAGGCTTCCACCCGATGACCATGTATTTCCCGCTGGTCGTCCATGGCGCGATGCTGGTCGAACCGACCGAAACCGAAAGCAAGGCCGCACTGGACCAGTTCATTATGGCCCTGCGCAGCCTGGCCGAGCGGGCCAAGGCGGGCGACGAAGCGCTCAAGGGCGCACCCTATCACGCCCCGCGCCGACGCCTCGATGAAACGCTCGCCGCGCGCAAGCCGATCCTGACCTGGACCGACCCCGCGCTGGCGATCGCCGCGGAATGACCGACAGGCCGGAACCCTGGCAACCGGGTTCCGGCCCTGCCGTCGCGGGAAAACGCCACGCCCTCGCGACGCAGCGCAACCGTGACGCCATCACGGATATCCTGCGCGACGCCCTCCCATCCTCCGGCCTTGTGCTGGAAGTCGCGAGCGGCAGCGGCGAACATGCCGTCCACTTCGCCGCCGCTTTCCCGGCGCTGGACTGGCAACCCACCGACCCCGATCCCTCCGCGCTCGCCTCGATCGCCGCATGGCGCGCCGACGCGAACCTTTCGAACCTCCGCGCGCCGATGCAATTGGACGCCGCCGGCGACTGGCCGTTTGCTCAGGCCGACGCCATTCTCTGCATCAACATGATCCATATCTCGCCATGGGACGCGACACTCGGCTTGTTGCGCGGGGCAGGGGCGGCGCTGCCACCGGGCGGCCTCCTCTATCTCTATGGCCCCTATACCCGCGCAGGCGTGGATACCGCGCCCAGCAACCTCGCCTTCGACGCCTCGCTCAAGGCGCGCGATCCTCGCTGGGGCCTGCGCGGCGTGGAGGATGTGATCGCGGCAGCGGATATGCAGCGCCTGCGGTTCGACCGCCTGATCGAAATGCCCGCGAACAATCTGTCGCTCTTATTCCGACGGCGGGATTGAAAGAACGACATGCGCCTGCGAAAGCCGGCATTGATTTGATACGAATGATATAGACAATGCCCAACCAACTCCTCTCCCTGGTCACCGCCGAACTCTCGTCCCCGGCCGATCCACGCGCGGCCGCCATGGCCGGGGCGCTGGCCGCCCAATATTGCGCCGCCGCTCGCGCCGTCCTCTTCTACGGCTCCTGCCTGCGGGAGGCCAATCTCGACGGGCTGATGCTCGATTTCTACCTGATCGTGTCGGACTATCCGACCGCTTACGGCAAAAGCTGGCTCGCGACCGCCAACCGGCTGATCCCGCCCAATGTCTTCCCGTTCGAACATAATGGCCTGATCGCCAAATATGCGGTCCTGTCCGAAGCCGATTTCGCCCGCCTCAACAGCCCGGCGGCGGACAATGTCTCGGTCTGGGCGCGCTTCGCCCAACCTTCGCGCCTGCTCTGGGCCTCGGACGATCTTGCCCGCCAGCGCGCCATCGCCGCCGTGGCGCAGGCCGCGCCGACGCTCCTGTCGCTGGCAAAGCCGATGCACGAAGGGCAGGGGCCAACGCCGGCGAATGCCCTCGATCTGTGGAAGACCGGCTTCACCCTGACCTATAATGCCGAACTGCGCGCCGAGAAGAAGGGCCGCTCCCTCTCCATCGTCGATGCCGATCCCGACCGTTATCGCCGCTTTGGTGATGCCGCATTGGCCGATGGCCTGCCACCGTCGCCTGCCGATGCCCCCGCGCTTTGGCGCCAGCTTCAGCGGCGCGGCAAGCGGCTGTCGGTCACGCGCCTGGCCAAGGCCAGCTTCACCTATGCCGGCGGCATCGATTATCTGGCGTGGAAGATCAATCGCCATGCCGGCACGAAGATAGAGATCAAGCCCTGGCAGCGGCGCTGGCCGCTGCTGGGCGCGGTCACTCTGCTGCCGCGGCTGTTCCGGGGCGGCGCAATCCGTTAAGATTCTGGTCGCTGAGCGTCTGGCCCAGCGCCTGCCCCAGCGCCATCAGCGTATAGGGTTTGCGCAGCACCTGATGTCCTGCGAAATCGGCGCTGTCATTGCCGTCGCCGGTATACCCGGTCACGAACAGCACCGGCAGATGCTGGAACCGCGCGGGCAGGGCCTTCACCATTTCCGGCCCGGTCATGTCGGGCATCAACACGTCGCTGATGATCAGGCCGATGTCGCCATGGCTCGCCAGCAGCTTGGCCGCCTTGCCCGGATGGTCGCACGCGATCGGCAGATGGCCCAGTTCGCTCAGCGCCGCCATCGTCTGGTTCAGCACGCGCGCGTCATCCTCCACCACCAGGATGCGCGTGGGGGGCTGTTCCACCGGCGCGCGGGCGAAGCTGGTCTCGGCTTCCACCGCCACCTGCACCCCGGTCGATCGCGGCAGATAGAGATGAACGCCGGTGCCATGGCCGGGCGTCGACTCGATGCGAATTTCACCACCGCACTGGCGCACGAAACCGAAAATCTGGCTGAGGCCCAAGCCCGTACCCTTGCCCACGGGCTTTGTGGTGAAGAAGGGTTCGAACACGCGCGCCAGCACGTCCGGCGCCATGCCGCACCCGTCGTCGGTCACGCTGACGGTCACATAATCGCCCGCCATGCATTCCCCGACTTCGCCGTCGGACAGCAATGTCTGCCCCGTCGCCAGCGTCAGCCGCCCGCGCCCCTCCATCGCGTCGCGCGCATTGACGCACAGGTTCAGGATCGCATTTTCCATCTGATGCTGATCGACGAAGATGCGCCATCCGCTCGCGCCCTCGGCGAACTGCACGCTGATCTGGTCGCCGATCGTCCGATCGATCAGGTCTGCCATCCCGCTCAGCAACGCATCGGGATCGACGGCGCTGGGCAATAATGGCTCCGACCGGGCAAAGGCCAGCAACCGCCGGGTCAGCGCCGCTGCGCGATTGGCGCCCTCCATCGCATTGTCCAGATGCCGGTCCGCTTCGTCGGGCTTCAACGCCATCTTGCGCTTTGCCAGTTCCAGCCCGCCGACGACGACCGCCAGCATATTGTTGAAATCATGGGCGATACCGCCGGTCAGCTGGCCCACCGCGTCCATCTTCTGCATCTGGCGCAGATGATCCTGCGCCGCCGCGCGCTCCGCCGATTCCTGCTTCAACTGCTCATAGGCGTCCGACAGTTCGGCCGTGCGCGCCGCAACCGCGGCCTCCAGCCGATCGGCGCGTTCGCTCTCCACCTCCGCCAATCGCCGCGCCGTGCGTCGCTCGCGAAAGGCCGTGTTGGCGAACCAGATGCCGAACAATATGCACACCAGCATCGCCAGCCCGACCAGCCGCGACGTCTTTCCCACCCATTCGTTGCGATCGCCCGCCAGCGTCACCGCCAGGCTGCGTTCGCGCAGCCGGTCATTCTCCGCCTTGATGACTAGGTCGAGCAGGGCGGTGATGCGCCGCAGATCCTGGCTCTTGCCGGCCTGATGGAATCGCGCCAGCGCCCCCATCTTCTGATCGTAGGTGGTGCGCAGACCAATCTCGTTCAGCGTCTTGCCGCGCGCGATGAAGGCATAGCGCAGCGCCGCGACATTGCCACTTTGCCAGGCGGACTCCCGCGTCGCATAGCCCAGCGTCTTCAACTGGCTGGCGGCGCCGCGCCACTGGTCCTGGAACAGGCGTCCGGTATCGGGGTCCAGGCTGATCACATAGCGGGCCAATGTCACTTCGGCGCGCGCCATCCGCGCTTCGAACCCGCGCGCCAGTGCGATCACCTCGAAGCTGCTCTGCTGTTCGGCCAGTGCCTGGGCATGGTCGCGCGACGCATTGCTGGCGCTGTAGATCAGCGCCCCCAGCGATCCGACCAACAACAGGCCAAGCAACAGCGGCAGCGCGCGCCGGACAAGCGCGCGGCCCCAATCATATTGGTCGCCAGGAAAGTCGGTATCGGCCATCGGACCGTTACACTAGCCGAACAAGGCTCAAGGCGATACATCGACGATGAAAAGTTCCATGGGTGCGCGATATTCCGTCGCACCCATGGCTCCATCGGTCGCTATATGGCGCCTGGATCTTGTCAGCTGATCGCGCCGGTCGCCTTGCCCGCTGTCTCGAACATGCCGATGATCTGCGTCACCTGCTCGTCGCTATGCTCCGCGCACAGCGAGCAGCGCAGCAGGAAGGTGCCGGCCGGGGTCGCCGGCGGGCGCGCCATGTTGACGTAGAGGCCCAGCTCCAGCAGCGTCTGCCACATGGCGACGGCTTGCATCTGGTCGCTCAGGATCACCGCGATGATCGCCGACTGGGGTGTCTCGCTACCCAGCTTGAACCCCAGATCGCTCAGCCCCTTGTGCAGCCGCTGGCTGTTCTTCCACAGATGCGCGCGCTTTTCGCCCGCATGCATCAGCTTGCGGATGCTGGTCGCGGCGGTGGCGACGACGCTGGGCGGCAGCGACGCGGTAAAGACATAGGGACGGCAGACGAGGCGCAAAATTTCGAACTTGGGATGGTTCGAAACGCAGAAGCCACCGACGGTGCCGACCGACTTGGAGAAGGTGCCGACCACGAAGTCGATCTCGCCCTCCACGCCCTGTTCTTCATAGGCGCCACGGCCGTTGGGACCGAAAAAGCCCATGCCATGGGCCTCGTCGCAAAGGATCATGCAATTGGGATGCTTGCGGATCGCGGCGACCATTTCGGGCAGCGGGGCGACGTCGCCCAGCATCGAATAGACACCTTCCAGCACCACCAGCTTCAACGCGTCGGCGGGCAGGCGGCCGAGGCGCTTGTCCAGATCCTCGACACTGTTGTGGCGGAACCGCACGATCTCCGCATTGCCCAGGCCGCAGCCGTCATAGATGGACGCATGGCTGTCGGCGTCCAGCACGACATAGTCGCCCTTGCCCGCCAGGGTGGAGATGATGCCCAGATTCGCCTGATAACCGGTCGAAAAAACCATGGCGCCCGACGTGCCGTAAAATTCCTTGAGCGCGTCCTCGACTTCCTTGTGGCCCTGATAGGTGCCATTGAGGACGCGGCTGCCGGTCGTGCCCGCGCCGAACTCGTCCAGCGCCTTCTTTCCCGCTTCGACCACGTCGGGATCGAAGGTCATGCCCATATAATTATAGGTGCCGAGCAGGATCGTTTCCTTGCCCTTGATGATCGCGCGGGTGGGCGAGAGCACCTGATCCATCACGATCGCATAGGGATCGCGCACGCCGGTCGCGAGCAGCGCCTCGCGCTCGTTGATCAGCGGATCGAATTTGGAAAACAGGTCGCGCGTTTCGGTCGCGGTGGCGTCGGTCATAGAAAAATTCCGTTCAAGTCAAAACCGCCGTTCGGTTCGAGCTTGTCGAGAACCATCAGCACTTGGGTTCTCGACAAGCTCGAACCGAACGGAAGGAGGAAGGGCGTATCAGCCCTTCAGCTTCGCGACCGCGTCCACCAACTGGCCGACGGTTTCGATTTCGGCCTGCATGTTCATGGTGATGATGATGTCGAACTCATCTTCGATGGCCGCGACGAAATCCATCACCGTCAGGCTGTCCCACTCCAGGTCGCCGGCGAAGCTGGTGGCTTCGGTCAGTGCGACGCCCTTCTTGTTGAAAGGCTCGATCTGCGTGGCGACGCTGTCGAAAATGGCGGTGCGATCGGTCATTATCGGTAAATTCTTTCCGTCAAAGCGCGGCATTTGCCGCCTCATCCCGCTCTTTGGCAAGCGAATAAGGCGTCAATCGGGCAGCATCGCGCCCGAATATGAAATGGCTTTTGCGTCCGCTTACCGGAAATTGTCGGCGTAGGCCTGCAATTTCAGCGTCTTGGGCGGGGTCGCGATGACGGTGTAGGCCACGCCCTGCTTCTGCGCATAAGCGACCGCCGCGTCCTGCGACGGGAAGCTCAGCTTCAACTGCTGCTGCGTGTCGCCCGACCCGGCCCAGCCGGTCAGCGGATCGGCCTTCTTGGCTTCGGCCGGCGCATATTCCAGCACCCATTTGTGGGTCAGCGCCTTGCCGGACTGGAGGGCGTTCTTCTGGATCTGGTAAATGCGCGCGCTCATCGCGAAAGACTCCGTAAATTCGTCATTGTGCGTTGCACCAGTGGCCGCCGCGAAGTCAAGACTTGCGGGCACCATGTCCTCTGGCATCGGCATTTTTGGTCCGCAATGTGGCGCTCGCGCCGGCCGGATCGTCGGGCCAGGGATGGCGCGGATAGCGCCCCCGCATTTCCTTCGCCACATCGCGCCAGTTGCCCGCCCAGAAACCGGGCAGATCGCGCGTCGTCTGGATCGGCCGCCCGGCCGGCGACGTCAGCGACAGGACCAGTGGAATGCGCTCGCTTCCCACCGTCGGATGCGTGGCCAGTCCGAACAGCGCCTGCACCCGCAATTCCACGCGCGGTCCACCCTCGGCCGCATAGTCGATCGCATGGTTGCTGCCCGCAGGCGACCGGAAATCGGGCGGGGCCAGCCGATCCAGCTGGCTCTTCCCATCCCATCCGATCAGCCCCTCCAGTATGCCCGAAAGCTGCGACCGGTCGATATCCGACAGCCGCCGCTTGACCGTCAGCAGCGATGGCAGCCATTCGTCCAGCGTCTCGATCAGCGCTGCATCGGACAGCGCCTCCAGCCCGGCAAATGCGCCCCGCATCCGCAGCGATTGCGCCGCCTCCGACCAGGGCAGCAGGTCCAGCCCGCCCTGCCGCACGCCGTCGACCAAAGCCGCGACCACCGCATCGGGATCGGGCCGATCATCCGACCCGCTCGACAGCCGCACCGCGCCCAGCCGCCGTTCGCGCAGCGCCTCGATCCCGCCATTGGCGGGACGGAATTTCACCGTGCGTGTGGTCGCAATCCGCGCGCCGAACAAGGCGATCACATCCGCCTCATCGATCGGCGCGGCGGACAAGATCCGCGCGCCCGCAGCGCTACCCTGCACCTCACCCACGGCAAGCCACTCTTCCCGCGCCAGCGGCGACAGCGGATCAAGCCGAAAACCGCGCCCGCCCACACTCGTCCAATCCGCACCATCGGCAGAGCGCCGCTTCGCAATGCGATCCGGAAAGGCAAGGGCGAGCGCGATGCCGACGGCATGATCAGAATAGCCCCTCCCTTTCAAGGGAGGGGTTGGGGTGGGTGGCGAGCGTAGCGAGCCTCCTGCGGAGCCACCCACCCCCAGCCCCTCCCTAATAGGGAGGGGGGAAAGGAGTTTCGCCCATCTTTTCGCCAACCCTCGTGCCGCATCCGCCCGCTTGCCGCTTTCCCGCTGCCAGCGCTGCCGCCGCAGCGTCAGGTCGGTATCCTGCCCGCCAATCCCCCGCTCGCCCAGCAGCACCGCGACATCCGCCGCAACCTCGGCCATTCCCATCTCGCCCGCCCGCACCAGCATATGCGCGATCCTGGGTGACAGAGGCAGCTTGGCCAGCGCCTTCCCATGCGCCGTGATCCGCCCATCGCCGTCCAGCGCCTCCAGCACCGTCAGCCTCTTGCGCGCCTCCTCGACCGCAGCGGCCGGCGGCACATCCAGCCAGCGCAGCGCGCCGGGATCGCTCACCCCCCACAGCGCGCAATCCAGCAGCAGGTTCGAAAGGTCGCTCTCCAATATCTCGGGCGGATCGAACGGCGGCATCCCCGCGCTCGCCGCCGCTTCCCATAGCCGATA
>Ga0209147_100399_pt1 | contig 29618 bp, 27 predicted proteins | sample AraplaCol_mLB_r2_FD_184278 | JGI IMG/M metagenome (GOLD analysis project Ga0209147, IMG submission 184278) | Arabidopsis root microbial communities from North Carolina, USA - plate scrape CL_Col_mLB_r2 (SPAdes) (version 2) | ecosystem: Host-associated > Plants > Roots > Endosphere | place: USA... | reverse complement strand
TGTTCATGGCGGCACACAATTACTTCTGGTCCTTTTTCTTTCAAAACATCAAATACGCCATCAATTTTGGCTCCTGGAATGCCAAATATATAAGGCACATTCTGACTTGCCAAACTTTCTACTAGTAAATCAGCGCCTTTTTTTGTGTCGGTAGTATCAGCATTACTCATCATGCATTCTCTCCTTTATATTTCTTAGATAGGTTTTAAGGTCTACTGATTGAATACCCAATTTGTATGACAACTAACCAAAGGAAAGAGAAGGTTTTAATTTTCTAAATAAAAAACTTCCCTATTAATTAGGGAAGCAGAGATGTACTCATTTCGAATAAAACATATCTGTTTTATTTGTAGGTTTATGGTACTTGAGGGATAGCAAGTGAAAGTCCTACGCGGCTCTTATTTGGTATGGTTAAAAAGCTTTTGGTAACTAATAATTTTTTGATCTAGCTTTTGACTTAATTTTAAAATCTCACCGTGAGAATAGCTGCTTGTTTTCTTAGCTAATTGGTAAATATCTGATTGTAAGGCTCGAATTTCTTTTTCTAACTGAGGTTGCTTCATTTGAAATCCTCTCCAAGTCAGAATACTTCTATCTTCTATCTTTTATCTAATAGTATGAAATTCCTTCATATTTGTAAAATGTTTTTTGTTTTGAAAAATATGAAATAGGTGAAGAGCTGCTGACAAGCTTTGTCGAACACTTTTTTTATCTGTTTTCAACAAATATGATATACTAAAGCTAGGAAAAATGATAATTCGGAGCGCACGTTCAGTTATTCTTAACAAGCGAATGAATTTTTAGCTTTGACAAGTTTAACTTGTAAGGTGAAGAAATTCATCACATAACCTTATTAGATCTGAACCTTATTAGCCCGGATGAGGATTTGTCGAAAACGATTCACTAGAAAAAACCTTCGAGACCGCCAACTCGGAGGTTTTTTTATTATTGTGTATGGGAAGTGAAAAAAAGACATAGACTAATAAAGAAAAAGGTCCCGCACCCATAATCGGCCGTAGTTGATTACACCTTGTCCATTTCTGCAAGGAAGCTGTCTTTTTACTATAGGGAAGTGCCGCCAAACACCATTTCCTAAAGACAATCAGCACACGGGCCTTATGGATGAAGAACCTTTTAGACGATACTTATCGGTGATTACTTATTTTACTACTGGAAAAATAGCAAAATAAGAGCGACTATGGCTCCTAAAAGCTCTACGTAAGCCGTTAGGAGCTGAACATTCTCAGCATCTAGGAAAAATGACTTGAGGATTTGTCTCAGACTATCCACCACCTTTTTCTTCCTTGCGTGAATTCCCAAGGGAAAGAAAGGGGACAACAGTGCTTCTTTATTTTAACAAAAGTAGGAAATGATAAGTAGATTTATTTGAAGTGTAAATTAAAAAAGCATGTAGAATACATGCTTTTTTAATTCGAGTAAATTTCTTTTATGCGTCCGACTTGTCCATCTGTTAAACGGACTTTGATGCCGTGCGGGTGAAAGCTTGAATTGGTCAGAATGTCTTTGACCGTTCCGTGTGTAAGTTTCCCAGAACGCTGATCTGCTTTTAAAACAATGTCGACTTCAATTCCAGGGGCTACGTCTTTTCTATTTTGTCCGTTCATTATACACCTGTTCTCTTTCGCTGATTATTCGTTTTTTTTGTTTGTTGACTCGTCAGCTTTTTGGTTGCTTGATTCGTGCTGCTATTTTGAGCTTTACTTGAAGATTGATTTTTCTTATTAGCAAGCTGCTGTTTGATAGCATCTTGAAGACTAATTTTCTTTTTAAGTTGTTCTGTCATATGAGTTCCTCCTGAATGCGTACATCGTCTGAAAAAATAAAGAAAGTAAGGGAATGAAAAAGCTGACTATCTAGTCAGCTTTTTTTAATTAGAAACAGTGACTTCTTCTACAGGCTGCATAAGTACAGCTTCTTTATCAGGATACGTTTTTTCAATATGATGTTCTCCCCAAGAGCATAATGAATCAAGAATGCTTTTTAAAGACCATCCGTAATCTGTTAAAGAATATTCTACTCGAGGCGGCATTTCATTGTACATTTTTCTAACAATGATGCCGTCTGCTTCAAGTTCGCGAAGCTGCTGCGTTAATACTTTTTGTGTAACGCGCGGCATAATTCGTTTTAATTCTCCAGGGCGCTTTGTCCCTTTAATTAAGTGGCAAAGAATAACAACTTTCCACTTGCCTCCAATGACTTCTAGTGCCGCTTCCACTGGAATATTATATTTTTTCACGTTAACAACTCTCCTTGTTCTAGAGATAACGGTCAAATGCATGTTTTCGCATTTTTTCTGATGTTTATCATATCACTATAGAGCAAAATTTTCTAGGTGTAAGCATTTTTTTAGAATACCCAATAGTTCATGACTTTAGTATTTACGCTTATTGTAACCTCCAAGTACCTATATCACTTGAAAGTGCGTACTTTTTCTTTGATTTTACATCGCTCATAATAACAATTGTTGATGGCGAGCTAGCGAATATATGAAGGGTACCTAAGCTAAGCAGCAATAAAAGAAGCTATTATAAAGAAATTATTATAACGAACAGGAGGCGTTAAGAAGTGAATACACTTTCACAAACGCAACAAAGTAAAAAAAGCGGTGCTTTGCCGCTATTAGCGCTAGCTATTAGTGCCTTTGGAATCGGGACTACAGAGTTCGTTCCAGTAGGTTTATTATCATCGCTTGCAGATGATTTAAATATTTCCATTACACTAGCAGGGTTATTAATTTCAGGATACGCAATGGGAGTTGCATTTGGAGCTCCCGTATTAACAGCATTAACAAGTAAAATGAGCAGAAAATCATTGCTGATGCTATTAATGGTTATTTTTATCGTAGGAAACTCAGTAGCAGCTTTATCAACAAGCTTTGGACTGCTGCTTATAGCACGAATTATCACTGCGTTTTCACACGGTATTTTCTTTTCTATCGGTGCAACTATTGCGGCTGATTTGGTACCCGAAGATAAGCGAGCAAGTGCCATTGCTTTAATGTTTACAGGTTTGACAGTTGCAACGGTTACAGGTGTTCCTCTTGGTACATTTATTGGACAAGCTTTCGGTTGGAGAGCAACATTTTGGGGAGTAGCGTTACTTGGCGTTATTGCCATTATTGCAAGTGCTCTTTTAGTGCCTAAAAACTTAAAAGAAGCGCCGCCGGCAAAGTTTAGTGATCAATTGAAAATTTTGAAAAACGGGCCGCTTTTACTATCGTTTGCTATTACCGCCTTAGGATATGGCGGAACGTTTGTAGCCTATACGTATTTAGCACCTATTCTTGAAAAACTAACAGGATACGCACCAAGCGCAGTTAGTATCTTGCTGCTAGTATACGGCGTAGCAGTAGCCATCGGAAATACAATCGGAGGAAAAGCTGCGAATAAAAATCCGTTAAAAGCATTATTTTGGATGTTTTTAATTCAAGCCGTTATCTTAGTTGTTTTATCGTTTACGGCATCATTTAAAGTAGCCGGAACAATTACGATTTTTGCTATGGGCTTATTAGCATTTATGAACGTACCCGGACTGCAAGTGCTAGTTGTGAACCTGGCTGAAAAATACGTTCCTTCAGCAGTGAACGTAGCGTCTGCGCTTAATATTGCTGCATTTAACGTTGGAATTGCTATTGGTTCTTTTGTAGGCGGCCTGATTGTTGATTCAATTGGTCTTGTTCATACTCCTTGGATTGGAGGAGTGATGGTTTTAGGAGCGGTCTTATTAACGGCATGGAGCCGGTCAATAGAAGCAAAAGCAAAATAAAACAAGAGATTATCGCTTTTGCGATGATCTCTTAGCTATAAAAGGAGAGAAGGCAATTGGCTACATTTCAACATCACAAGGCGTATCGTCGTATGTACAAAGAGCATGAGTTAACGTTAGGTTTGCATATACCGCTTGAAAACTATCAGTATGAAACACCTACGATGGAAAAACAAGTAGAACTCACACAGCTTGCGGAACAATATGGATTTACAAGCTTATGGTTTCGTGATGTCCTGCTTCAAGATCCATCATTTGGCGATCCAGCAACGGGTCAAATTTATGATATGCTGATTTATTTGACATATCTCGCTAGTCAAACAAAAGAAATTGCGCTCAGTACATCTGCTATTGTGCTGCCTCTTCGCCATCCGCTTCGCGTGGCTAAAGAAATGGCAACCATTGATCAGCTTTTTCCTGAGCGTTTGATTATGGGCGTATCTTCTGGAGATCGTCAAGCAGATTTTCGGGGGTTAGGCATTCCTCATGAAGAAAGAGGAATGCGATTTGTAGAGGCTTTTCATTATTTACATGAAGCATTAAATAAAGAATTTCCAACTATTCAGTCTGCTTTGGGTTCCGTTCAAGGAGCGAATGTTGTTCCTAAGCCAACAAAACGTATTCCGACGATGATTACGGGATACAGTCAGCAGAATATGGAGTGGTTTGCACAGCATGGAGACGGCTGGATGTACTATCCTCGTCATCCTCATTTTCAAGCAGAAGCTATTGCACAATGGAGGAAACTGGTTGATATCTATCATCCAGGCGTTTTTAAACCTTTTACACAGCCTATGCATCTAGATTTGGCAGAAGATCCAAATGAAATGCCAACGCCAATTCGTTTAGGATTTCGAGCAGGGCGTAATACATTAATTGAGCTTCTTTCTATTTATAAAGAAATAGGAGTTAACCATCTCTTTTTTGCTCTTTTTGATAGTAAGCGCCCGGCTGAAGAAGTCATACATGAGCTTGGTGAAGAAGTGCTTCCGCATTTTCCGTCTCTTATGTAGCAAAAAGAGGCTGAGACAACAGCAGTTTAGTTAAAGGAAAATCCGAACGAGTTAGATTCTTAATGTAGAATCTAACTTGTTCGGATTTCGTTATGTCTCAATCTCTTTTTATATAGATTTCAAGTTATAGGATATATAAGAAATATGTATTAGAGTTATTGTTTACCTATTCCTTATAATAAAATTATCCACTATCTCCTTGGAAGATACAAAGTCGAAAGGAGAAATACGATGAGTGTTGCATTTCTATTTCCAGGGCAAGGTGCCCAATATGCTGGTATGCTTCATGATATAAAACATAAATGGGGATTAGCACCTACGTTTGAAGAAGCAAGTGAGGCTTTAAATCAAGACGTATTATCATTAGATTCGTCAGAAAAGTTAAAATATAATAAAAACGTTCAGATATGTCTTTTTATTGCAGGAGTGGCTACGGCTAGGTCGTTTAAAAATAAAGGATACTCGCCAGACGTGGTAGGAGGGCATTCAATAGGGGCGTTTGGAGCAGCAGTTACATCTGAAGTGCTATCTTTTAAAGAAGCTCTTCTTCTTGTGAAAAAAAGAGGGGAACTGATGGAAAATGCTTATCCTGATGGTTATGGTATGGGGGTTGTAATGGGACTGCGCGAACATCAGCTTCTCTCTATTGTACATCAAATATCAACTGATGCAGCTCCTGTTTACGTAGCGAATCTCAATGCTCCTGATCAAATAACGATTTCTGGCACCTTACAAGCAATTGAGAAAGTTCTTGAAAAAGCATCTAAAAAAGGGGCTAGAAAAACTAAAATGCTTCATGTAACGGTGCCTTCTCACTGTCCTCTTATGAAAGGAGTTTCGAGCGAATTACGAAAAATAATAGCGGAAGTGACAGGAAAAGCCCCGGTCGTTCCTTTTATAGGTAATTGTAAAGCTCGGAAATTATGGAAAGCTGCTGATATTAAGGAAGATCTGGCAGCGAGTGTTGCCCTGCCCGTTCGTTGGCATGATGCTACGGAAGTTATGTATGAAATGGGTACAAGATTATATATTGAAATGGCTCCAGGAAGAGTACTAACGGATTTGACTGCTAAGAGCTTTCCGGAAGCAAGGGCTATTTCTGCAGCCGAATCTACTATGAAATCTGTGTTAATTCTAATGGAAAAAGAAAAAATGTAAGCGCCTTAATTTAGGAGTAGAAGAAAGGAGCTAGAACATGAGTGGCATAAAAAAAACTTCAAAATCATGGACAACTCGCCGAAATCAAAAAGCAGCCCGCCTTGCGAAAATAGACCATCTTCTTAAAGGAAAGTTATTGGGTAATGCACACATTATTGAAGCGTTAGAATTGCTTATATCACCCGGAGATAAAGTAGTGCTTGAAGGAGACAATCAAAAGCAAGCATCTTTTTTATCAAAGGCGCTGAATGAAGTAAGCGCTGATAAAATAAACGGCCTTCATATGATTATGTCTAGTATTTCACGGCCGGAACATCTCGACATATTCGAGAAAGGAATTGCTGAAAAAATTGATTTTTCGTACGCAGGCGCTCAAAGTCTTCGCGTATCTCAAATGATTGAAGATGGAACGTTGAAAATGGGGGAAATTCATACATATCTAGAGCTTTACGGACGTCTTTTCATTGATTTAATTCCCAATATTGCATTAGTGGCTGCCGATAAAGCAGATGCACAAGGTAACTTATATACAGGAGCAAATACGGAAGAAACGCCGACGATTATTGAAGCAACAGCGTTTAAGGACGGAATTGTCATTGTGCAGGTAAATGAACTTGTTGAAGAACTTCCGCGAGTTGATATTCCGGCTTCTTGGATTGATTGTATCGTCGTGGCGGATCAGCCTTATCAATTGGAAGCTTTATTTACGCGAGATCCTCGTCATATTACAGAGCTCCAAATTTTAATGGCTATGATGACGATTCGAGGTATCTATGAGCGCCACAGCGTACAATCATTAAATCATGGCATTGGCTTTAATACAGCTGCAATTGAGCTTTTGCTGCCTACTTATGGAGAAAAGTTAGGACTGAAAGGAAAAATATGCAAGCACTGGGCTCTGAACCCTCACCCTACGTTAATTCCGGCGATTGAAAGCGGATGGATTGAGAGCGTACACTGCTTTGGCGGAGAAGTAGGAATGGAACAATACACAGCAGCGCGTCCAGATGTGTTTTTTACAGGACGCGACGGCAGTCTGCGTTCAAACCGTGCGATGTGTCAAGTGGCTGGTCAATATGCGGTAGATGCTTTTGTAGGATCAACTTTGCAAATAGATGGAGAAGGAAATTCTTCTACCGTCAAATCCGGACGTTTGTCAGGATTTGGCGGAGCGCCTAACATGGGGCATGATCCTAGAGGCCGACGACATTCTACGCCTGCCTGGTTGGATATGATAAACGAGCAGCACGAACTAGCAAGAGGCAGAAAGCTAGTTGTTCAAATGGTTGAAACCTTTCAATCGGGAAATGAGCCTGTTTTTGTTGAATCTTTGGATGCAATAAATGTGGCTAAACAAGCAAATTTAGCTACCGCTCCTGTTATGATTTACGGGGATGATGTGACACATGTCGTGACCGAAGAAGGAATTGCTTATTTATATAAAGCACAAAGCTTGGAAGAAAGAAAAGCAGCGCTTGAAGCCGTAGCAGGGGTAACGCCTATAGGGTTACGGCACACCCAAAATAAAGTAGAAAGAATGCGCAGAGATGGCCTAGTGGCTTTTCCGGAAGATTTACAGATTCGCCGTACGGAAGCAAAGCGTTCATTATTGGCGGCAAGAAGTGTAGAAGATTTAGTAGAATGGTCAGGTGGCTTGTACAATCCCCCTGCTAAATTTAGGAGCTGGTAAGGAATATGCGTATTCAGAGTATTCAAGAAGAGCCAAGACCAGCTGTGGTTTACTCATGTCTAATAGCTAAAATGGCAGTTACTGCTCTGGTTGATGAGGCGGTGCTTACACCTAAGCCTGGGCTTGTAGATGCAGCAACAACTGGATCTCATCAAGATATGAATATTGAAACGCTGTTAACTTCTGCTTATGCTTTACAACCGACCTTTTCACAGATTGCATTATATAGTCAAGGAAAGCAGCCAAGTCAGATGCTAAGGGAAGAAATTGCTCGAATTGGACGTGAAGGCGAACAAATTATGTACGCGGCTACGGATGGTGTTAATACACACAAAGGAGCTATTTGGGCATTAGGCCTACTTGCTTCTGCAACAGCGGTTTGCGGCATTCAAGCATCACCTGCATCCATTACAGAAGCTGCAGGACAAATTGCTCGTTATGCAGATCGTTTTTGTCCTCTGCATTCATCTAATGGACTCCGTGTGAAAAAACAGTATGGCGCAAAAGGAGCAGCTGGAGAAGCGAAGCAAGGATTTCCCCGCGTGATTCATATAGGCTTGCCTGCTTTACATAAGGCTCGCAAGCTAGGCATACATGAAACATCAGCGAGGATTGATACTTTAGTAACGCTGATAGCCAATCTTGATGATACGTGTATTTTGCATCGTGCTGGTCCGGTTGTGTTAGAGGAGATTAAAATGGCGGCATCCAATGTGTTAGAAGCTGGAGGGGTATCTACATCAATAGGAAAACAGCGGCTGGAAGCGTTAGATAATATTTTTCTATCATCTAACGCTTCTCCAGGTGGAAGTGCAGATTTGCTGGCTGCTGTATTATTTTTAGATCGAATATCTCTTTTTAAAGAATCGTAAACGTCTGCAGGGAGGAGTGGCTAATGGAAACGTTAGTGTTTAAATACAAAGCCGATCGAAAATTAACTCAGCGCGCACATGTAGGCGTTGTTGGTTCAGGGGATTTAGAAATTTTAATGGTTCCTTCTGATGAAGAACATGCTCATGTATCAGTACGAACAGGAAGTGAAGGGTTTAGTGAAACCTGGAAAGCCGTATTAGACCGGTTCTTTAGTGTTCATACGATTCAAGCGAAAATTGTAATTAATGATTTCGGTGCTACGCCTGGTGTAGTCGCTTTGCGTCTTGCACAAGCTTTGGAGGTGAGTGAAAATGGGAGTAAATAATCAAAGCTTTATTGAGTTAAATGGAAGAGAACGAGCGCAGGCAATTTTAGATCAAGGCACATTCCGTGAACTGCTCGGCCCTTTTGACGGGATCGAATCGCCTCATTTACCTAAGCAAGATATTGTTCCTCAAAGCGATGATGGCGTCATTATAGCAAGTGGGCTGATAGCAGGAGAGCCAGCAATTGTCATTTCAATAGAAGGAGGGTTTCAAGGAGGAGGCATCGGTGAAGTATCGGGAGCTAAAATTGCAGGAGCTTTAGAATTAGCCCTTAATAATCACAAAAAAGGTGTTCCTGTTAGACCTGTTTTTCTATTCGATACAGGAGGGGTAAGGCTGCAAGAAGCGAATTATGGACTTTTGTCGATATCTGAAATTGGCTCAGCGGTAGTTGCTCTGCGTGAGCATACACCTGTTGTCGGAGTTATTTCAGGAAATGTAGGCTGCTTTGGAGGAATGTCTATCACTGCTTCACTCTTTAGTTATCTCATTATGACAAAAGAAGCAAGGTTTGGTCTTAACGGCCCGGAAGTGATCGAACAAGAAGCGGGAGTTGAAGAGTTTGACGCAAGAGACCGAAGCTTAATCTGGAAAACGATTGGCGGTATTCAACGTTATGAAACGGGTTTTGCAGATGTCTTAGCACAGGATGATGTTACTGCTATTCAACGAGCGGTTCAAGAGACGTTTGAGAAGAAAGAAAAAGTAGCTAGTAAAACCGAACAAGTAGATTTTTACAGACATTTGCTTAGTAAGGTTGATCCGTCAGAAAAAATGACTCCTGATCAATTTCAAAAATTGTATAAAGCAACAAAAAATGAACATATCTCTTTAACAGTCTCTTACTCGTTGAACGAAGTTCCAGGCAGCATGCCCAACAGCCGCGGTCGCGTGTGGATCAACGCTTTAATAAATGATGAAGAAGCAGATTTTGAAATTCCTTCTGTTCTTTATAAAGACGCACTGTTAGGAAGAGAAAAGGTCCGATATATATCGGTTGTACCTAATCCTTATAGTCGTTTCTTACGTGCACGAAAAGGAGAAGTAGGACTAGATGAAGGATGGACAATTGCCAAGCACGTTCGTGAAGTGATAAAAGAAGATCGAAATCAATCTCCGCGTCCTATAATTGCCATTGTGGATGTACCGAGTCAAGCGTATGGCTATCATGAAGAACTTCTAGGTATTCACTATGCTTGCGGTGCTGCGGCTGATGCTTATGCAGCAGCGCGCTTAGCAGGTCATCCGGTTATTACCTTAATTGTCGGAAAAGCAATTTCAGGAGCATTTTTGGCTCATGGATACCAATCAAATCGGATATTGGCTTTGAAAGATGAAGGAGTGAATGTTCACGCCATGTCCAAACAGTCAGCAGCACGCATTACCAAAAGAAGTATCGAAGAACTTGAAGAAGCTTCAAAGAAAGTCCCTTCCATGGCCTATGATATTGAGTCATTTGCTTCACTTGGTGCTTTATATGAGCTGATTAGCGGTATTCAACCAGAGCAGCCCACAGAGCGCGACGTTCAAACGATTCAAGATATTTTGACTGGAGCAGTAGAAGATGTACGCCGTGAAGGTGTATACGATTTAAGCAGCCGGCTGCAAAGTGAGAAAGCAAGGAAGGAAGGGCGAAAAGCTTCTTTATTAGTAAGAGGTGAGTTGGAAAAACAATGGAATATATAGCTCATGATTTGCTTCAGTTAAAAGAGGAAGCAAAGCTTATCAGTTATACACCTATCCCCGAGTGGGTGGAGCATTCTTTAGCGAAGGCTCCATTTGTAGTTGTAAGGCGTGCCGTTCACCGAGATAAACTGATACCTGTTGGAGTAAGAGGAGAACGAAGAAATCAGCGTTTTGGTGCTTTTTTATCTGAGCAGGCCATTAAACAAACAATTAGGCCGGAAAATCTTGTTTCACTTTTTCAAAACGGCCAGTCTAGAAACATGCCAGCTATACGCGCTTTAGAAGAGGTGGCTATTATTTTTAAAAAATTTGCTTGGGGACCAACCGGCAGTGTAGGGTTCGAGCTTGCAAGCGGTGAAGAAGTTGTCACGACAACCAGTGATTTAGATGTACTCATTCGCGTTTCTTCTTATTTGTCAGTGAAACAAGCGGAAATGATAGTCAGTAAGCTAAAGAGGTGCTCAGTTTCTGTAGATGTACAGGTAGAAACAGAAAAAGGAGCCTTTTCTCTAGCGGAATATGCAAAGGGCGATGAGAAGCTTCTTCTGCGTACTATATATGGGCCTGCCTTAGTAAAACTGAATCAATTAGTATAAAAGACGGAAAGAGGGATCTGCACCTTTTCCGTCTTTTCTGTCAATACCAGCTTTTTTCCTGACTTAACAAACGCTTGGCTTCCAAAAAGAATATTTGAATAAACTTTTTGGTGTTAATGCGAATCGGCAAAATTTTAGAATCTCCCTGCAATTCTTTCATTTTTTTCCGAACGGCTGTAAAGTCAAAAAACTTAGAAGCATAATTTTCAAACTTTGGATTTGAAAAATCTGTTAACCCAATAGAAGCAAAGTGATTCAGTGAGTGAGTAACTGCTCGTCTTATTCGCTGTTCACAAGCTTTGGTTTCACGATTAATTTCAATGGAAGACGCGTGAGCTCCCAATTTTTTCTCAGCGACATTTACAAAAATATTTTTTAGAGAAGGGAAATGTTTTTCCACACTTTCTCTTTGGTCATAAGTGTACAGAAACTGTAAAATATCCAGTAAATCTTTTGCACCATTTTCTCCTACAATACCTAATTCGGCTAATAAGAATTTCCCTACATCGTATAGATGGGCTTGTTTCGTTATCGGCTGGCTTGAAGGGTGAGCGTGATGGGCTGTCGCTAAACTATTCAAGGAGGTTTTAATATCATCGATTGATTTCTCAAGAGAGATTCGTTCAATTACTTTTCGAATAACCGTTAAAATTTCAATTCGATTAATTGGTTTTGTAATATAGTATTCAATTCCTAATGAATACGCTTCTCCTATCAATTCTTTGGACTCTACCTGTGAAATCATTATCATTTTTCCTTTAAATGAATCTTTTAAATGACGGATCGTTTCGATTCCGTCTCGTCCTGGCATAAGTAAATCAATAAATAAGATATCAATTTGCTTTAAATTTAACGTAGAGGCATCTAAAAAGCTTCCGTCTACGACTTCTTCTACAACCTCTCCTAAATCCTCATCTTCAATCAGCTGACTGAGCGTTGAACGAATGGCTGAATCATCATCTGTAATACAAAATCGCATAAACTCATCCTTTCTGAATTAGACTACAAAGAGGTATTTGAATGATGAAAATCATCCCGTTATCTCCATGTTTAGCTTCAATCGTACCTCCAAGTTCTTGAACAATATCTCTTACGTAAGAAAGGCCAATTCCAGTAGAGGGGTTTCCAAATTGATCGTATTTTGAGGTGAAACCAGGTTCGAAAATAGCTTTTTCGTACTTCAAAGGCACGCCAGGACCATCATCTTGTACATGAAATTCTACATGTTCAGCTTGTCTATGTACGGATAAAACAATCATCCCCTCATCTTTAATCGCCTCCACTGCATTTGCTACCAAGTTATTAATGATCGATAAAATAGTGTAAACGTGGTAGCTGAAATGTTCCCCGGTGAGAGAGGAAAAAAAGCTAATTTGTTTGTGAAGAGAATCGGCATATTTTTTGTTGATGCGTACAATCAGCTCGATTAATTCCTCTGCTTTCATATAATTTTGGAAGCTTTCATTTGAAATTGTTTTAGATAAGCCCGCAAAAATACGCTGGTTGTCTTTTTTTACTTCGTGAATATCTCCTGCAATCCGAAGCGCTTTTTTACTGAGCGATTGGTTTAGCACAGAATGCTTTTTTTCCTGCTGATTTAATACACGGTATAAATCGTACGAAGCTTTTGTAATCACTTCTGTATTATGAAGGGTCTTTTTTAAATGAACGGTTTCTTCATAAAGGCTTGTGATAAGCATGAGCATGTGCTCATTTTGTTTGCGAATTTGACGTTCTCGTGACTGTGATTCATAAATTGTCATCATATTAAAAAAGCTAAGTACAATGAAGCTGTGAGCAAAAGCAATAACGGCCATGTCGGATAATGAATCGACATGAATGGTTGTGTGCAAAACGATATACTGCGCAGTTAGTTCGACTATATCAGCGGCTATTTCAATAATGAGTCCAATCAATCCAATCACAATAGCACTGTAGTTCATGCGGCTTACTTTAAAAATAAAAAATAAAAGTGCATACGTAAAGTAAAAGAAAAACGTAGGGTAATGCGTATGTGCAGAAGCCGCAAATTGGAAATGATCGAGAGTGATACAATCGAGCATGATGCGAAAGAGAACGACGCTTAAAGCGGTTAACAAGCCGCCAGATAAAACGGTTTTTCGTTTTAAAAGCAATAGGAAAAAGAAAAATGTAGGAGCTCCAAATGTAATTCGAAATGTTTCATTTAACGGATAAAATTTTAGCTCCCCGGCCAGCGGAACGGTAATGAGCATGAGCAATAAAATGTACGGATCTTTTTGAATGAAAGATTTAAAATTCAGATAATTACACCTCCTGAAGTGATTCGTGAATTAGTATACATTGTGACAGCGTCCAGCACAATGGAGAAGAGTGCCAAAGATAAAAATATAATTCCAAAAAGTTTTGTAGGTTTTTGTATGCTCTCGTAGGTTGCATTGTACATTAAAAAAGAAAATGAAATCCCGCTTTATGAAAGCGCTTTAAAATAAAAAGTTAATTAAGTGATGAGGTGATTTTAATGAAAAGAGAAATTGAACAGGAAATGTCTTACTTACACGTCACTGCAAAAGAGCAGTTACATGAGTGGGTAGAGCAAATAAAAGAATTTTCTTCAGAAGGAAAAACGGCTGATTATATCCCCGCTTTGAAAGATATGGACTCGTCTCAATTAGGTATTTGTTTGATTGGTGCTGACGGAACAGTTATCCAGTCTGGGGATTATGAAGCGGTATTTACTCTTCAAAGTATTTCTAAAGTCATTAGCTTTATAGCAGCTTGCTTATGCTGCGGCATTCCTTATGTATTAGAGAGAGTGGATGTAGAGCCAACTGGAGATGCATTTAATTCTATTATAAGACTGGAAATGCATAAACCCGGAAAGCCGTTCAATCCTATGATTAACGCCGGCGCTTTAACGGTTTCATCTCTTTTATCTGGGGAGACGGCAAAAGAAAAATTAAGCTATTTGTTTGATGTGATAACAATGCTTACCGGGAAAACACCGCTCATTAATGAAACCGTCTTTGAATCAGAATGGCAAACTTCTCATCGAAATCGTGCGCTTGCCTACTATTTAAAAGAAACAAACTACTTACAAGGAGAAGTAGAAGAAGTTCTAGAGGTTTACTTAAAGCAGTGCTCAATTGAAGTAACGACTGAAGATATTGCGCTAATCGGATTAATTCTGTCATTAGACGGATATCATCCAGTGTTTCACAAACAAGTAATTCCAAAAGAAGTAGCTAAATTAACAAAAGCGCTCATGCTTACATGCGGTATGTATAATGCCTCAGGAAAGTTTGCGGCATTTGTTGGTATGCCAGCTAAAAGCGGTGTATCAGGAGGAATCATGTCATTGGTGCCACCTAATACGAAAAAGCAGTCTCCATTTCCTGACGGATGCGGTATCGGAATTTACAGTCCAGCTATTGATGAGTACGGGAATAGCGTAAAAGGCGTTACGCTGCTAAAAAAAATCGCAAAAGAATGGGATTTGAGTATTTTTTAGTCTATTTACGTACTCTTCATTCGCTTCAATAATATAAACACCAAGAGAAAAAACTTTCATGTTTTGCATTTGTTCTACCAAATTTTTTAATGAGGTGATAGGCGTGCAACAAGCAATCGAAAGTGTAATTAGTGTCATCAATGATTTTTTTTGGTCGAATTTATTAATTATTTTACTTGTATCAATCGGTATTTATTTTACGGTTCGCTCCCGTTTTTTGCAGTTTCGCATGTTGAAAGAAATGGTACTTGTTTTGAAAGAAGGACGATCAGTTAAAGATGGGGGAGTCTCCCCGTTTCAAGCTTTCTGCATAAGCATGGCAGCTCGAGTAGGAACAGGAAATATTACCGGCATAGCGATTGCTATTGCTCTTGGCGGTCCGGGTGCTGTATTTTGGATGTGGATTATTGCCATTATCGGCTCAGTATCAAGTTTTGTAGAAAGTACACTCGCTCAAATCTATAAAGTAAAAGGGGTAAACGGATTTCGAGGAGGACCCGCTTATTATATGGAAAAAGGGTTAAATAAAAGATGGATGGGTGGGCTATTTGCTGTACTCATTACACTATCATTTGGCCTGGTGTTTAACGCTGTGCAGTCTAATACGATTACACTGGCATTTGAGAACTCTTTTGGAACGAGCCGCTTGCTGATTGGGATTATTATGACAGTTATATTTGCGGCAATTATTTTTGGCGGGATCAAACGCATCGCCAAGATATCGGAATACATCGTTGTGGTATTAGCCGTTTTATACATTGGAATGGCTCTGTTCATTATCTTTAAAAATATTGATCAAATGCCTGCGGTTCTATCTCTAATTGTGAAAAATGCATTTGGGTTTGAACAGGCGCTTGGGGGATCGATTGGTGCAACGTTAATCAATGGAGTAAAGCGCGGACTGTTTTCCAATGAAGCAGGGATGGGAAGTGCTCCCAACGCGGCGGCAACTGCCGTGACGAGTCACCCAGTTAAACAAGGTCTTATCCAAGCATTTGGAGTCTTGACGGACACACTCGTGATTTGTACAAGCACAGCATTTATCGTTCTCTTATCCCCCGCCTATAAGCAGGGACTAAGCGGCATTGAATTAACGCAAGCTTCTCTTAGTACACATATCGGTTCTTGGGCATCAGGGTTTTTAGCTATCATGGTATTTCTATTTGCTTTTAGTACGTTAATTGGCAATTATTATTATGGAGAAACGAATATTGAATTTTTAAATTCAAATAAGATGTGGCTTTGGTCTTATCGTGTAGGTGTTTTAGCGATGGTTATTTTTGGGTCGGTCGCTCAGCTTCAGCTTGTATGGAATTTGGCAGACTTATTTATGGGGATGATGGTAGTGGTGAACTTAATTGCTATTTTTCTATTATCGAAAGTGGCGTTTTCTGCCTTGCATGACTATACTCAGCAGAAAAAGGAAGGGAAAAATCCAGTCTTTTATAAAGATGCGTTAGAAAATAATCAAAATATTGAATGTTGGGAAAGAGAATCGACTTCCTCCCCTTCTGAAAAAGAGAATATTATCTAAAAAAAGTTCAGCCAGTTGGCTGAACTTTTTTTATGCGTTTTTCTTTAATTCAGTTTGCGTAGTGGCTTTAGAAAATAATGTTTCTTTCACGCCATTTGTTGCTGCTTTGGTTTTTGCAGCAAAGATTGGATTTAAAATAACAACTACAAGTAAGTTAGATAATAATCCCCAGAACCCTTCATAAAGACCAAATGAATTTCCTGTGGCATGAACGGTAAACGTTACAACCAGCCCCACTACTAATCCAGCAATCGTACTTTCTTTTGATTGATTTCTCCAAAACAGGCTGATAACAATAGCTGGGAAGATTTGTACCATGCCCGATACCCCTAGCAACTGTAGGGAAACAAGCGCTTGAGGGAATAATAAACCGAATAAAAGTGCCAGTCCAATAACAACAAAAACCATAGAACGAGTAACCATTGTTAATGTTTTACCCTGTACATTTGGATTAATTAAATCTCTAAATATATTATTTGCAAATAAGTTAGACGCTCCGATAGCCATGATAGAACATGGAATTAATGAAGCAAGAGCAATCGTTGCATAAGCTAAGCCTTGGCCAATGCCGCCATATGAATATTGAATCAAGGTTAATAATGCTAATCTAGGATCCGTTGTATCTTGAGGTAATACTTGATAAGCAATAAACCCTAAGAAGATGACTAGAATTAAAACAATATTGTAAAGAGGTAAGAAGACAGCATTTTTACGAAGCGAATCTGCACTTTTAGCAGTGAAAACACCTGTAGCAGCGTGGGCCCACATGAATAAAGCTAAAGCAGATACGAGTGATGCTGTAATAAACCATGGAATGCCTTTAGGCCCTTGTGTTGGGATCGTTAATAGCTGAGGTGCATCCTTTGCAACATTGTCGATCATGTTGCCCCAGCTTCCAAAATGCATAATTGGCAGAGAAACAACCATAAATAACATAATCGCCCATACTAAAATATCTTTAATAATTGCCGTATATGTGGGACCTTTAATTCCGCTGAAAAAGGTATAAAGAGCCACAAGAAAGAATGAAAGAATAACGACAGCTTTTACGTTAATGTAGCCAGTTCCTGCAACGCGAAGAGTATCTTGAATACCGCTAAGCTGAAGATCGATATATGGAATGAGCATCAATACACCTACTATAGCAATTAAAGAGGAGAGAAATTTACTGCTAAAACGTTCTCTAGCATAATCAGCAAGCGTAGTAAGTTTGTGCTTTTTAGCAACAGTCCAAAGCTTTGGAAGAAAAAAGTATGAAATTAAAAAGGCTAAAACAGAGTAAGGGATGGCAAAAAATGCGATGCTTCCTCCTTGATAAGCTGTACTTGTAAGACCTAGGAATGTATAAGCAGTATATAAATCTGCTCCTACTAAGAGCCAGACGAGCAGGCTTCCAAAACGTCTTCCCCCTACAGCCCACTCTTCAACGGAGCTTCTAGATGATTTGTCACGGCCCGCTATAAAGCCGATGGCGATAACGACAAGAACAATTGCTGATGTGATTAAAAGTGCGGTTAAATTTCCTTGCATTATTCAATGTCCCCCCAAGATTTTTGTAAACGATAAATGATAAATGTACACACGGGCGTTAAGAAGACCCATAAAAATAACCATAAATGCAAAATAGGTAACCCAAAAATAATTGGATGAATGTTATTTACAAAAGGTAAAAAAGCGAATTGAGCAATAAATGGAATGATGAATAAAATAAATATTATGAATTTTCTGTTCAATTTTTACTCCTCCTCTAAAATTTCTCTAACAATGTTCACTATGATAGCAAGTCTGACATAGTAAAGCAATAAGTTTTTTGAAAATTTCGTTATAAATTATGAAAATTTTTTTAGAAAAACAAAAAAAGGGCATGAGAAGAAAATGTTTGAAATAATTAGGGAAGAAAAAGCACGGGAGAACCTAAGCGCAGTTGCCTTTGAAACAAAAAAAGAACGGAAAAGAAGAAAGTTAATTTTCTCGATGAGATAAAGTATATTGCTATTGCATCAAAGAAAAAGAATTTGTATGTTCAAATAGAGATTTATGAAAGCTATAAAAACGAGCAAATAAAAAAACTAGACAATAAGTGCTTGTCTAGTTCCACCACTCTGTCAATGGTCCTTTGTCGCCATAAACAGGATCCGTTGTAGGAATAGGTACTTGTGCAATTTCATCAAATACGTGAGGGCGATCAGTTTGTTTTCCTGTTCGTAAGTTGTAATCCATGCCCTCTGGGTAAGCCCCAACCACTTTAAAATCAGCAGTTGACTGCAGACGCATATGCCCTGTACCTGCAGGGAGTACGAGTACATCCCCAGCATGCACCACGATATTTTCTCCCATATGTCCACCTAGTTTTAAACGCGCAGATCCGCTAATTACACCTAGTGCTTCATGAGAATTGCTGTGGTAATGGTGAAAATCATATATGCCGCCTACCCAGCTGTTTTTCCAGTTGTGAGAATTAAAAATGCTCTCTACTTTTTCTTTCTTACTAATAAATACGTGTTCATACAACAAAACTGGAAGACGAGGGTGATTTGGAATGGTTCCGTCGTCATCAAAATAAAGAACTTTTACATTTGCATAATTCATAAGCATCCCTCTAACAATCTTTTTTCGTAATTTTCCCTGTTTTTTGCTTGCGTAAACAGAGAAGTTTGCTCGAAGTACTTCATTCGTTGCGAAGTGCATGATATGTAGGTGTTAACGTTTTCCTAAAAGAAGTCTCCCACTTCAAGCGCAGCTAAGTGGTGGGCACTTCACTTTGGTATCTTTTCTTCATATTGTATATAAGTAAAGGGTCTAGTGCAAGAATTCTATGGATATATAGATGTTAATTCGTATTTTGTAAACGAATAATATATATTAGCATAACTTGTGGAAGGGGATTTTCTTGTGGATTAAAAGAATCAAATGATAAGTAAAGTTAGGATTTTAGTTCATTTGTGTAATTAAAAAGAGGTTTTTAGAAGATGAATTTAGAATTTTACGAATAATTTATTATTTTTAAAAATTAATGTAAACATTTTTGTGTATTGAGTAATAGTAATGGATGTTATATACTGATAAAAAATATATTCCTATATGTGACTGGCGCAACATGGATGACCATGGGGGAGCATATAGCGTATAAGCCGCGCGCCTGGGCAAACACTTGAGAAAATTTCGCAAGTGTTTTTTTTATTTTCCTAGGGAAGAGGAGTAGATTTTGATGAGCAATATGCAAAGGAAGATGGGAACATTTGCTTTAACCATGACAGGCATAGGTTCAATTATCGGTTCAGGATGGCTGTTTGGAGCATGGAAAGCAGCTCAAATTGCAGGACCCGCGGCTATTTTTTCATGGGTTATTGGAATGGTGGTTATTTTGACCATTGCCCTGTCATATGCTGAACTGGGCGCGATGTTTCCACAAGCAGGGGGGATGGTTAAATATCCTCAGTATTCACACGGATCATTTATTGGGTTTTTGGCTGCTTGGGCTAACTGGATTTCAATCGCTTCAACGATAACAGTGGAGGCTATTGCATCTGTGCAATATATGAGTACGTGGCCGTGGAAATGGGCTCGCTGGACTCATGAATTAGTAGACAATGGCATTTTAACGTCCAAGGGGCTGGCAGTTGCGTCTTTGTTATTATTCGTTTATTTTTTTGTGAACTATTGGACGGTAAATCTCTTTGCTAAAGCAAACTCATTTATTACGATTGTTAAATTAATTATTCCTGGTTTAACAGCAGGGGCTTTATTTTTTGCTGGTTTTCATAGCGGTAACTTTTCAAGTGAGCATGGGGTTGCCCCTTATGGGTGGGCCAGTGTTTTAACGGCAGTGGCAACGTCAGGTATCGTGTTTGCATTTAATGGGTTTCAAAGTCCTGTAAATATGGCAGGAGAAGCAAAATCACCTAATAAATCGATTCCGGTAGCTGTAATTGGTTCAATTTTTATTGCTGGAATTGTATACATTATATTGCAAATTGTTTTTATCGGAGCAGTAAGTCCGTCATCTATTGCTGATGGATGGAATCATTTGAATTTTAATTCTCCTTTTGCTGATTTAGCGATTGCGCTTGGAATTAACTGGCTAACAATTGTGTTATACGCAGATGCATTTGTTTCTCCTTCCGGCACAGGTGCTACATATACGGCAACTACTTCTAGAATGTTATACGGGATGCAGCAAAATGGATATTTGCCAAAGATATTTGGCACTCTTCATCCACTTTACAATGTCCCGCGCCCAGCTATGTGGCTAAATTTAGCAGCCTGCTTTTTGTTTCTCTTTTTATTTAGAGGATGGGGTGTCTTAGCAGAAGTGATCTCAGTAGCGACGCTTATCTCTTATATTATGGGCCCTGTAGCGCTTATAACATTAAGAAAAACGGCTTCACACTTTTACCGTCCGTTTTATTTAAAAGGGGCATCAGTTATTGCGCCATGCGGCTTCGTTTTTGCTTCTTTGACGCTTTACTGGGCAAGGTGGCCACTTACAGGTGAAGTGATCTTTATCATGGCAATTGGCCTGCCAGTTTATTTTTATTACCAAGCGAAAAATAAATGGGTGGGCTTTAAAAAAGAATTTTTAACCGGGGCTTGGATGCTTATCTATTTAGCGTGCATGATTTTTATTTCTTACATAGGAAGCGAAAAATTCGGAGGCAAAAATATTTTGCCTTTCGGATGGGATATGCTAGTCATTGCTTGCGTATCATTAGCTTTTTATTACTGGGGAATTAAAAGTGGCAAACCTAACCGATATATGAAAGAAGCTGAACAAATCAATCAAGAGAATTTTCAATCTAAATAACTAAATAAAAAACACGAGCGGGTGCTCGTGTTTTTTTCTTTATGGAGAATTTAGACTTAGTTTTTATCAAAATATTGTAAAAAATATAGATTTTAAGGTTTAAGGATTTACACAGAGAGAACCTTTATTTGGGATAAAGTTCTAAAAAAACAAAATAAAGGGGATTGGGCAGCTGTGAAAAAAATGAATGTTTTGGCTTTGGTTTTTGTACTTATGCTAGTATTAGCGGCTTGTAACAGTTCTAAGGAAACGGGAGGATCCACTTCGGCTAAAAATAAGGCGATTGAAGCATCTATTGACAGCGCTTCTTATATTTTAGTAGATAGTGATGAAGGAGCTACGAGTGAAGAAAAAGGGCTGTTGAAAGTTGATTTGAAAGTGAAAAATGTAGGACTGTGAAGTCAAGTGACCTATACAGTGACTCTTTAGGTAAAACGTTTGGATCAAGCTACATTCGATAGATAAAAAAGAGAAGAATTTTTCTTCTCTTTTTTGTTTTCTGTAAATAAATTAACGAATTTTTTGTAAAGCTAAATTTATCAAAATATGCTAGTATAGGTTCATTCATTCTTTTATTCTTATTATGATAGGCATCAATGGAGGTTCTTACTAATGAAAGCAAATTATTGTAAAGATACAAAGGCCGTTCGAACGAGCCGCATTTTCCCTAATGATATTAATAATCACAATACGTTATTTGGCGGAAAATTAATGAGTGATATTGATATGATTGCGTCCATTTCAGCTTATCGTCACAGTCGTACAGAGTGTGTGACGGCTTCAGCAGACTCTATTCACTTTCTGCACCCTATTACGCCTCAGGATTCTGTATGTTTGGAGTCATACGTATCATGGACAGGCCGTTCATCCATGGAAGTGTTTGTGAAAGTGATTAAAGAAAATTTAAAAACCGGGGAGCGTCAAATTGCAGCTACGTCATTTTTAACTTTTGTGGCAATGGATGATGATGGAAAGCCCCGCACAGTACCCGAGCTTATTCCAGAAACAGAAGAAGAAAAATACCTGTTTCAAACGGGGGCAGATCGCGCTGCCACGCGTAAACAAGTGCGTAAAAAAAGCAATGAACTAGCCTCAGTGTTGGATTTAGGACAACCTTGGTAATATAAAAAGACTGCAGTGCTTTGCGCTGCAGTCTTTTTGTATTTGATGAATTCTCCTCTCTTGAACGAGAGGAGGAAACAAAATTATATGAAATTTATTTTCGTTCATGGTAATATGAATTTAATATAATTTTCTAAAAAGTTTAAAAAGTAAAACATTTATAAAGAAAGGTGTCGTGTCTAATGGTAACAGTAGAAGCAGCAGAAAGACAAAACAGCAGCACTGCCCTGCGCCGTGATGTAAAATTTCTCGGTCAATTGTTAGGGAAAGTTCTGATTCACCAAGGTGGAGAAGAACTGCTCAACAAAGTAGAAAAAATACGCGAAGTGGCAAAATCACTTAGAGAAAACAAAGATGAAGCCATCTATAAAGAAATAAAAAATGAAATCGTTACTCTTGAACAGCCGATGCGCGAGCAGGTTATTCGGGCGTTTGCAGTTTATTTTCATTTAGTTAATATTGCAGAGCAAAATCATCGAATTCGGCGCAGACGGGAATATCAGCAGCAAGAAGATTCTATTATGCAGCCGGGCTCATTGGAAAGCGCCGTTGTTTCGCTTAAAAATAATGGCGTGGCGCCAGATGTAATTGCTAATTTGCTTCAAACTTTATCACTTGAGCTTATCATCACGGCACATCCAACAGAAGCCACTAGACGAAGTGTCCTTGATATTCATAAACGAATGGCTGAGCTTCTGAAAAACTTGGATAATCCAACGTTAACAAAACGTGAGCGTAAAGAAATTGAAGAAAGACTGTTTAGCGAAGTATTAATTTTATGGCAAACAAATGAACTGCGAGATCGCAAGCCAACCGTAATGGATGAAGTATCCAATGGATTATATTATTTTGATGAAACGTTATTTGAAGTGCTTCCTCAACTTCATCAGGAATTGGAGAATTCATTGCAGGAGAATTACCCCGAAGAAAATTGGAAAGTGCCTAATATTCTTCGATTTGGTTCATGGATTGGCGGAGACCGAGATGGAAATCCAAACGTAACTCCTAAAGTAACGTGGCAAACGCTTGTCAAACAAAGGAAGTTAGCTATTCGTAAATATAAAGAGTCGCTTACTCAATTGAGACAAAGGTTAAGTCAGTCTACAAAAAGAGTCGCAGTTTCAGATAATCTTCTTAATTCTATTAATCAAGAAATATCGCTGCTGCCTGAAAAAAAGCGATGGAGAATCAAACACGAAGTATATCGCTGCAAGCTTACGATTATGCTTCATAAATTAAATTTAGTTGGAGAGTCGGAAGCAGGTTATCAAAGGTCGGAAGAACTTTTACAAGATTTGTTTCTCATCAAAGATAGCTTGCAAAAGCACCAGCCTCAAGATTATCAGCTGAAAAGCTTGTGTAAATTAATTCGCCAAGTTGAGCTGTTTGGATTTCATTTAGCAACGCTTGATATCCGTAATCACAGCGGAGAACATGAAGCGGCAATCAAAGAAATTTTCCATGCTGTTTCTTTAGCTGAAGATTATTCAGCGTTAACAGAAGAGAAAAAAGTTGAGCTGCTAGGGAAAGTTCTTCAAGACCCAAGACCTGTGCTATCGTTTGTAGAGAATTACTCTAAAGAAACGCAGCAAGTAATTGAAGTATTTAACATGATACATCGAGCACATAAAGAATTTGGAGAAAGATCCATTGAAGTCTACTTAATCAGTATGACGCAGTCTGCAAGTGATTTGTTAGAAGTCATGGTACTTGCCAAAGAAGCGGGTATTTATCGTCTTCATGCAGATGGCCGCATTGAAAGCAAATTAAATATAGCTCCGCTGCTTGAAACAATCGATGATCTCACAGCAGGTCCTAAGATTATGGAACAGCTATTTCAATTAGATTTTTATCGAGAGCACTTAAGAAAACAGCAGGATTTGCAGGAAATCATGCTTGGCTACTCAGATGGAAGCAAAGATGGAGGAACGCTTACCGCTAATTGGAAGCTTTACAAAGCGCAGCAGGAAATTCACGATATGGCGAGGAAGTATCAAGTTCGTCTGAAGTTTTTCCATGGCCGAGGCGGCTCACTAGGCCGAGGAGGAGGCCCGTTAAACCGAAGTATTTTATCTCAGCCTGTTGAGACGCTAGGAGACGGTGTTAAAATTACAGAGCAAGGAGAAGTTCTTTCTTCTAGATACTCTTTATATGACATTGCTTACCGAAGCCTTGAGCAAGCGGTCTCAGCTCTTCTTACTGCGGCAGCAAATGTTTCTCAAGAAGCTGAACAATGTGATATTCGTACACATGAATGGGAAGAAACAATGGACGAGATTTCAACTGCTTCGTTACGTAAGTATCAAGAGCTTGTTTTCAAAGATCCAGACTTTTTAACCTACTTTAAACAAGCTACACCTCTTCCTGAGCTCGGGGCTTTAAATATTGGGTCACGTCCAATGAGTCGAAAAGGAAGTGATCGCTTTGAAGACTTGCGAGCAATTCCGTGGGTATTTGCATGGACGCAAAGCAGACAGCTGCTTCCAGCCTGGTACGCTGCAGGTACGGGCTTACAGCATTTAGTAGAGAAATCCGGAGATATACAGCTTCTTCAGCAAATGTATAAAGAATGGCCGTTTTTCCGCTCGACCGTCGATAACCTGCAAATGGCCTTAACAAAAGCAGATTTAATGGCAGCAAAAGAATACACAGAAATGGTACAAGACCCGGTTATTTCAGAGCGGATTTTTACTGCTATAAAAAAAGAGTATAATGTTACGAAAGAAATGATTCTTCAAATCACGGGGCAAAAAGAATTAATGGATCATCTTCCTACAATTAAAGAATCTATTAAATTACGAAATCCGTATGTGGACCCTCTAACCTTCTTGCAAGTTAAGGTTATTTCCAAGCTGCGTGAAGATGAGGCTGAAACGTTAGATGAAGAACTTTTAAAAGAAGCATTATTAACGATTAACGGTATTGCAGCAGGGTTGCGTAACACAGGCTGATGGATATCAAAAGACACCTCAAGAAAACAAAAGAGGTGTCTTTTGTTCATTCTTCTCACATAAAGAACTGCCTGTCAGTTCCCTCTCTTTTAAAGAGAACTTCCTTCTGTTAAATAGGCACTGAGAAAAATCAGTGATAAAATAGAGAAGAACTGGTAATATTCTACAAACGAGTGCTAGTGGTGGGGTAACTAGATTGAATATGGAGGACGAGGATAATGGTAAAAAATTCGCAAATCTTCATTGAAGCTGACTCCGAGAATTCTGTATTTATTGGACTGGAATTTTGTGAGTATACACAGAAAATGAATCCTACTTGTTTGTCCAAACAGCATATAAATGTGTTTATTCATCCTGAAGAACTCACTGTGGAATTTAAGAAAACAAAAAGTGATAGAACTATCGATGATTTCCATCTGATGCATATCGTTCCAGTTCATTGCTTTAATTATTTATTATGTTCGATTTCCCAAGGTATTGTTACGGATGTGCAGCTGAAAGCGGTCGGTCATCAAGGAGAAACGTTGTTTGAAGAAAGTCTTACATTGAAGTTTCATGAAAAAGCGACAGATTATGAAGAAACGCTCTCATTTTTCAAACATTTAAATCAAGAAATACAAAAACAGACGAAAAAATATACAGCCAGTTATATGAGCTCATGATAAAGAAAGCTGCGGTTTTAAAAACCGCAGCTTTTATTCGTTTAACCGAAAAAATTATGTTAGAGATGCTTACAAAGCAAGAGATTTTTCAGTGGGAAATTGATAAAGTGAAAATAAGAGAAATCAGTGGACAGAAAAGCTTTTAGCGGCTGGCCGCTCTTTATTCAATATGTAAGGGTTAGTATTGAGATTAAAAAAATAGCGATGAATGCGTATTGTCATTGTAGATGAAGTGCTAAGGTCGCTCTATCTGCAATTATGTAGAATCTTCGCGCGTTTATAGTCTGTTTTACGGAACGAAAAAGCTGCGGAATTAGAAGAACTCCTTCTATTTCTGCGGTTTTTTTTATAAACAAGAAATAAATTCACTTATCGTACGGAGGCGATGCAGATGATTAAAGATTTAGTATTGGCTAAGGAATGGCTGCCTGCAGCTTATTCACATGATTTAACAGATCAGCCCTTGCAAGTAACGATTTTAGAAGAGCGAGTTGCGCTTTTTCGCACAACTAATGCTATTAAAGCATTTAAAGATTTGTGCATCCATCGCGGTGCAGCGTTATCTCTTGGAAAAGTAGTAGATGATTGCATTGTGTGCCCTTATCACGGATGGAAATACGATGATGCCGGGGCTTGTGTGAAAATTCCTCAACAGCCGCCGGGAAGAGCTATTCCTTCAAAAGCAAAAGCACAGGTATATGATTGCGTTGAAAAGTACGGGATTATATGGGTGAAGATGAACAGCGAGGCAAATGATATTCCTCTTCCTCAGTATGACGAATACCTTACCCCTGGATTTAAAACGGTTTGCGCCAACCCTCATACTCTGAAGGCAGCAGCTCCTCGTGTCGTAGAAAACTTTTTAGATGTAAGCCATTTGGCTTTTGTTCACGAAGGAAGCCTTGGACACTCGGACTACGCGGAAATTCCTGATTATAAAGTACATTGGAAAGATAACCGGTACGTTTCTGATGAAATCGCTGTGTACGCAGATGCAGATGGTACGGGTAACTTTGCGACTATTTATTATACTTTTGAAATTCTTCGTCCTACCGTTGCGAGGTTGAAAAAAGTGAACTACGAAACGGGTGAAATCTTTTCGATGCTGTTTGCGGTTTTACCTGAAGAGGAAAGAAAGTCGACCGTGTTTGCATTGGTTTCTAGAAACTATTCATTTGATGCACCTGATCAATATTTCCGTGATTTTCAGCAGCTTATTATTGAACAAGATACGAGCATTGTAGAAAGTCAAAAACCGGAAGAGCTGCCGCTTGACTTACAAGCAGAGCTTCATTTGAATCCGGACCGACTGAGTATTGCCTATAGAAGATGGCTCGGTGATTTAGGAGTGACCTTTGGAAGTGACATAGGAACAAGATTAAAAAAAGCTGCTCAATAAAAAGAAGAAAGGAGTCTCCTTTCTTCTTTTTTATGTATATTCACGGATAAGCTGCTGATAGCTATTAAAAAGGGTAGGATATGTTAAGCGGCTTAAGATGACGCAGGAAAGCGTAGCAGACGCTAAGATAGTAAAAACGATGAGCAGCTGGAATTTGACTGCTTGTATCGGATCTGCCCCTCCAATAATCTGACCTGTCATCATGCCGGGAAGCTGAACGAGTCCAATTGTTTTTTGGCTTTCTACCGTAGGAATCATGCTAGCTTTAATTGCGGCATTTAAAATACTATGAATAGCTTGTTTAGGAGTGCCGCCAAGTGCCAGAATCAATTGAATTTCGTCTCGCCTTCTACTTACTTCAGCGTCTAATCGATTTAAAAATAAATTGGCTAAAATCATCGAATTTCCAATAATCATACCGCTGACAGGAATGACATATCGCGGAGTAGCAGGGATAATATGTAGGCCGAGCATAACGCTTTGGGTCAGGATTTCTACAATAAAAAGAGTGACAAATACACGAAAGAAAGCTTTAAATCCCTGCTTTTTTTTCTTTACAACATTTTGGGAAGCGACCGTCAGCATAACGAATAAAATGAGAATCATAAAAGCAGGGTGATTCGCGTCAAAAATAAAAGATAAAACATATCCTATCACTAACAGCTGAACGGCTGCGCGAATACTGGCAATGATAATATCTTTTTCGAGTCCTATACGAAAAGATTTTGATAAAAAAAGAGCAATAAAAACAAAAACGATTGTAAAAATCAGTGAAAGTGAACTCATAGAAAGGCTCCTTCAATAAATTGTTTTGTTTCAGCTTTTACAGGAGCATGAAAGAAAGTCTCCGTCTTCGCTTTTTCTACAATCACTCCGTTCATTAAAAGCCAGACTTCCTCTCCTAAACGTTTCGCTTGATCTAAATTATGGGTAACCCAAATAATCGTTTTATTCTGTTCTTTATGTAAATGAGAAATAAGCTGCTCAATTTCATGAGCAGAAGTGGAATCCAAAGCGGAAGTGATTTCGTCTAAAAGTAAAAGGTCAGATCCGTTCGACAGCGTGCGGGCTAATGATAACCGTTGTCTTTGACCACCGGATAAATCTCTTGCATCCTGCTCTAACAAGTCAGGGGAAAGACCGGTTAAGGCACAGAGTTCTTCAGGCATAATATCCTGTTTGCCATGCAGTTTTTGAACAAGCATCATATTATCTCGCACTGTTCCATCAATAACAGGAGCCGATTGAAAAGCGATGCCCACTTTTTTTCGTAAATCAGAAATATTCCATTTGCTAATGTCTTTTCCATATACTTTAATACTTCCTTCATCAGGTGCAGAAAGTAAATTGCACATGGAAAGAAGAGTGCTTTTTCCGGATCCTGATGGTCCTATCAGCATGACGAGCGAGCCTTGCATCACTGTACCCGATATGCCTTTTAAAACACTATGTTCTTTATCCTTAAATGTTTTATGAACGTCTGTAAATGTAATGGCAGATATTGAATTGAACGTGTTCATAGTAACCCCTTTTTCATTCGTTTTGTTTATTGTAGCATAAGCGAAAGTATAAAAAGTTATTGGGTGATATAAAAAAAGCTGTGAAAAATCACAGCTTTTAAACAGTTGTATTCACTTTTTGGCTGGCTTTTAAAGCATAATCTAAATCTTCAAGAAGGTCGTCGATTGCTTCTGTTCCAACCGATAGACGAATGAGTTCTGGCGTCACACCCGAAGCTTTTTGTTCGTCTTCAGATAGCTGTTGATGAGTGGTGCTTGCGGGGTGAATAATAAGTGATTTAGAGTCGCCAATATTAGCTAAATGAGAAAATAACTGAACCGAATCAATTAACTTAGCCGCAGCGTTTTTTCCTCCCCTTACACCGAAGGTTAAAATGGCTCCTTGTCCTTTAGGCAAATATTTTTGTGCCAAAGAATAGGAAGGGTGGGAAGGAAGCCCCGAATAATTTACCCATTCTACTAATTCATGCTGCTCTAAAAATTTTGCTACCTTTAATGCGTTTTCGCTGTGACGCTCTAATCGCAAATGGAGTGTTTCTATCCCTTGAAGGAGTAAAAAGGAATTAAAAGGTGCTAAAGCAGCTCCAATATCTCGTAAAAGCTGAACTCGCGCTTTTGTAATATAAGCAGCTTCACCGGCAGCTTCTGTGTATACGAGGCCATGGTAACTTGGATCTGGAGTTGTTAAGTCTGGGAATTTCCCGCTCGCTTCCCAATCAAATTTTCCACTGTCTACGATAACACCGCCAATTGCTGTTCCATGCCCTCCAAGAAACTTAGTAGCAGAATGAACGACAATATCTGCTCCGAAATCGATGGGGCGAAGAAGGTAAGGGCTTGGAACCGTATTATCAATAATAAGAGGAATTCCATGTTCGTGGGCAATGTCTGCAACCGCCTCGATGTCTAGCACGTTTCCCTGCGGATTTCCAACGGATTCAGCATAAATTGCCTTTGTTTTGGAAGTGATTGCACTTCTAAAATTTTCTGGATTATCGGCGTTTACAA